>OIXA01000672.1_pt1 | contig 48545 bp, 44 predicted proteins | sample 1587721 | NCBI WGS metagenome assembly OIXA01 (sample SAMEA3888900, study PRJEB22519) | human gut metagenome | biome: human gut; feature: human-associated habitat; material: faeces | place: Denmark | collected 2013
CTGCCTTCGTGTAGGTGGAACCTACGTCGCATCCGCCAAAGTATTTCATAGTATTACTTCTCCTCCTGTTATATCTATTCTATGTTTTTAGATTGTAAGGTGATCAGACGTTGTACTCGTAGTTCGGCTTGTTCATCTCATACGGCATCTTGGTCATGTCGCGGCGCGGCATGTTGTCATAGTGCTTTTTGAGAGTGGGCTCGACCACGTAGAACAGCAGTTTGCCGTCCAGGTCAAAGAAGAAAACGGCAAACAGCGCGGCGTTGACGCCAAGCGCCATGAGAAGAGCTTTCAGAATTTTTGCTTTCATTTCGTTTCCTCCTTCTAATTACCAAGTCATGGAGTCGTCGAACTCGAGCAGGGTCGGGTCGAGGGCTTCCTCGTGCATGACGGTGGTCATGTAGTCGTTGACGATCTGACGGATCTCCATACGGGACACGGTGCGGCTGTCAGGCAGCGCGTGCGGCATCCAGATAGCATGGATGTTTCTATCACGGAACTCGTCCTCGAACAGGCCGTGCACACCCTGCATGCCCTTGCACTGCAGCTGATCGTACATCATGACCATGTCGCAGTTGAACTCCTCCATGTACTTCCAGCACTCAAAGATGTGGTGCATGCCGCCGACGGCCATACGGCGCATCGGAGCCCACATGTGATACTGTGCCATGTCGTCCAGGCAGTGGTCATAGCTGTCGGTGCGGATGGTCATGTTGAACATCAGAGAGTCCATGTTCATGACGGTGTTCAGACCCCAGCAGTTATACGCCCAGGTGCACCAGTTAGAGTAGTACAGCGGCGCGCAGGACCATGCCAGCACTCTGTGGCGGGTCTCCGGGAAGCTGTTGATCTTCTTTCTGACGCACTTATTGAGGATCTTGCGGACGTGGCCGTCGACCTCATGCCAGACCGGCAGATCGCCGAACTGAGACTGGTAGATACGGTACAGAGCCTGTGCAACGCCGTTGACCGGGTAGTAGTTGGTCTTGGCGGCGACATCCCACTTCTCCCACTCGAACTTCTGCAGCTCGTTCTGGGACTCGATGCACTTGACCAGGGAGTTCCAGTCAAACGGGATGCCGGTCTGCTCTTCGATGAACTTCCAGCACTGCTCAATCTCGTCGCGGCAATGCTTCTTGAGCAGCGGATCGTCAAACTGCATCGGCTGCGGCATGGCGAACAGCGGCTTGTCGAGGAACCAGTCCTGCAGGATGGAGGTAGAGACGGAAGCGTCGCAGGCCTCGTTGGAGGTAATGACGATCGGCGCATAGTCGGGCATGTCGTCGAGGACGAACAGGCCGGCCTCCGCCTGGCACATCGGGCACGGATCGCCCGGCAGGCCGATGGACTGCACCGCATCGATGTAGTTGAGAACGGTGTGGCTGTTGACGTGGCAGGTGACGAAGTACGGGATCATCTCCATCGGGACGTTCGTCAGTTTGCCGTGCCAGGGATAGAACACGCCGCCCCAGACGGTCTCGTTGTGGGCAACGTTGTGATGCCATCTGTAGTTCTTCTTGCCGCCGCGGAGGTTGGCGTCGGAGGAGAACATGCGCTGGAACTGGAAGATGGTCGCGTTGACCATGCCGCGGTAGTGCCACGCGGAGGCCTTCAGGCCCTCGCCGCGCATGCCTTCCATGCCGCGGTCGAACCAGTGCAGAACCGGCAGGTAGGTCTGGCCGACCCAGCGGTAGCGCCACACGCCCTTGGCAAAGTTGATGAGGCCGCCGTAGCGGACAACGTCCATGACCATGTGCGCGTAGTTGTACAGCCAGATGTTATAGAAGTAGTACATGGTGTCGGGGAAGCCACGCCACTCTCTGTGCTTGTACAGACCGGTCTTGTCAATGTAGAGATCGCCCAGACGGCGCTCCTGATGGGGCTTGCCGTACCAGAAATCATGGGCAAGTGCTTTCATATCGTATTTCATTATTTGCCCTCCTGAATCTTCTTGATTTCGATGCTCTCGACGAAGGCCTGGAAGCGGGTACGCAGCTGGCCGGAGGCGCCGTTGATGTATTCCTTTTCGATGGAGCAGACCGGGTAGCCAAAGTCACGCGGCATGACGATGGTGTCGATCGTGCGCTCGTAGCTCCAGTATTCGCAGAACTTGTTGGAGGCAACGATGATACCGTCAGCCTTGTATTCCTTGGCGAGGTCGGCCAGACGCTGCTTGCGCTCGCGCATGATATCCTGCGGCATGAAGCGCGGGCAGTTGCTGGTCTCGAGATAGTGGCGGGCGATCGCGGTCAGCGGCTTCTCGCCTTCCTTGACCACGATGGGAGCGCGGGACTCCACAGCACCGTAGCAGTGACGGTCGCAGACGACCTCGGCACCGCAGCCTTCGATCAGCTTGGTGAACTCGGGGTCATCGTTCTCGGAGCCTGCCAGAACGACCTTGCAGCGGAACGGGCTCTTTTTGTCGGGCTTGCGGGTCTTGAGCTCTTTGGCCGTTTCCTTGAGCATCGGGAGGATCAGTTCCTTCGGGCAGACCAGCGAGCAGAGCTGGATGACCTGGAACTCATAGCCCGTGATGGTCGGGTTATCGAGCTTGCGGTAATCGCCGATCTCGTTGATGACTGCGCTGATCTCGTTGTGCAGGTCAATGGCCTTCATGAGGGCCTCGTCGGAGATGTCGATGCCGAATTTCTCGTGCAGCGGATCGAGGACGTGGGCCTGCAGCTGGCCTTCATAATGCTCGATGCTGTTCTGGTTTCTCTTGAACGGCACGTCGGTGAACGTCACGAAGAAGTCCGGATTCTGGATGACGTCCATGTAGCCAAGGTGCTCCTGGAAGCGGCAGGTGACCGTGCAGGTCTCGGTGCCGAAATTAGCGTCCAGGAAGTTGTAGCCGCCTTCGAGCGCACGCTCGAAGAGGCTGCGGCCGTAATGGCAGGTACGGCTGGACATGTAATATGTAGCCATGTCCGGAGAAGTGCATTTCGGCGCTCTCAGACGGACTGCAAAGCAGCCGGGAAGGTCAAGCAGGACTTCCGGCATGAAGTAGCAGGTGTAACCCAGTGCTCTCTTGCCGTCCGCCTTTCCTTGCCGGACCAACTCGTTGTTGGCCTCCTGGAGCAGGTTTTCAAATGCGATCAGGTGTTTCAAGTCTCTCATGTGCAAGCCCCCTTAAAATTTTTCGCATTCAACAACAGACTTTGTATGATTTGACATTCCGGTTTATGAAAACCCGACAAAAATGCTTGGATATATGCGCGATTCCCAGACAGCTTTGCCGATGTGGATATCTACTCATACACCTGAAGTATAGCGGATTTGTTGTTAATTGTCAAACAAAATATCCGCCCGAAGGGGATTTCTTTTGTTCAAAATTTTGCTGTTTTTCAATGATTTTTTCACATTATTTGTGGAATTTGTTCAGTAACCGGACACGCTTCCGCGTGGTGTCCGAAAAGAAATATTTTTTCCCGCAAAAGCAAAACAGCGCAGAAGAACACTTCTGCGCTGTTTCGCTTTGTTTTGTTGAGGGGTGAGGATAAAATGAAATCGGATTGCTTGCTTCGATAGAGAATGTTACCGGGACAATATTACAGAAGCAAGGCAAAAAGTATTTCTAATTTATGAAACTTTCACTCAGTCCAGATAAAGTCCCCAGAGCACATCCGGAGCCGCACAGGAAAGCGGGCGGTAAGCAGCCAGCGCCTGTGCGCCGTCGGGCCGCTGAACACACAGCTGCGCCTCCTGTGCGCCGAAGCCTGCAAGCAGTGCCTGAACGGCCGGCAAAACGTCCGTACCCAGCAGCTCCTTTATGAGCAGCTGCGCCCCGTCCCGCTCCGCAACGGCACACCCGCTGGCGATGCGCACCAGCGCGCCGCCGCACAGATCGCAGAGATCTGCCTGAAATGCCAGCAGCGCAGCAGACAGCTCCACGTGCGCGCGGCCGCGCAGTGCCTGCTCCCGCAATGCGGCGTACTCCTGCGCGCTGACCCGCTCGATGGCCGGCGGGCGCTGCATATCCGGCGCACGTGCGATGCGCAGCCGCGCACCGCGGGCAGTCTGTGTGGTACCCATGACCGACCGATACCATGCGTACAGGGACGCTTCCGCCGGGAGCGTATAGAGCACGCAGCCGTTTGCGTCCGCTTCGGCGGCAAAGCGGCGCATCAGTGCCGACGCATAGCCGTGTCCCTGCTGCGCCGGATCGGTAGAGACCGCATAGACATAGGCGCAGGGGAGAGCGGTCCCGTCAGCCGTATGCAGCCGGCCGCCCAGCAGATGCGCTGCCGTGACAACTGTTCCGTTTAACTCAACGACCCAGGCGGCCGCTTGCGGCGGAAAGCGATGATAAAATGCGCCGATCAGCTCCGGCGGATCGCCGAAGGCGGTCTGCCAGAGCCGGGTCAGCACCGGCAGGTCGGCCGCGGCTGCGCGGCGGATGCGTGCGTCAGGCATCGGGGTACACCTCCGGGCAGCGCGTATAGATCTCCCGCTGCAGCGCTTTGAGATCGACGAACGTCTCCGGCCGCTTGCTCGGGTCGCGCAGCAGGGCGGAGGGGTGATAGATCGCCATACAGCGCCGGCCATTGACATCAAACCACTGCCCATGCTCGCGCGTGATGCGAAACGGGTCTTTGATGAGTGCGGTCGCAGCGATCCGGCCGAGGCAGACGATGATCGCCGGGTCGACGAGCGCGATCTGCCGCTGCAGCCATTCGCCGCAGCATTTCTGCTCCACGAACTGCGGGTCACGGTTGTGCGGCGGGCGGCATTTGACGATGTTGGCGATGTAGACCTTCGTCCGGTCGAGATAGATCATTTCGAGCATATCATCGAGCAGCTTGCCGGCCGGCCCGACAAACGGCAGCCCCTGCAGGTCTTCCTGTTCGCCGGGGCCTTCGCCGATGAGCATGATGCGCGCATCCTCGGCGCCGTCACCGAATACGAGGTGATGCCGCGTCTCACCGAGACCGCAGCGCTGGCACTGCGCGCACTCCTGCTTGAGTTCTTTCCAGGCTTCGTTCATGCGCTCTGGCTCCTTTTCCCTTGGATGAACCGGCTTTTTGCGGCCGGTTCGGCAAAAAATATATTGTAATGTAGCGTCAAACGTATTATAATACCCCGGTATGAAAATAACAACTGTAACCTGTCTGTAACCAGTTCGCGCGGCGTTGGGCGATCCCGCTGCGCCGGACATTACAATATTTTGAATGAAATTTGGTGCTTTGAATGGATTTTCAGGATTATCTGGTTCCCGGGAAAACCGGGCTGCTGATCGGTATCGGCGGCGTGTCCATGTCGCCGCTGGCAGAGGTGCTGCATGATGCGGGGCTGGACATTCGCGGCTCGGACATGAGCGAGAGCGACAATACGCTCACGCTGCGTGAGCGCGGCATTCCGATCCACATCGGCCACAGCGCCGCCAACGTTACGGATGATATCGAGTTCGTGATCCGCACGGCCGCCGTTCATGACGACAATCCGGAGGTGCACGAGGCGCACCGCCGCGGCATCCCGGTCTTTGAGCGGACGCAGGCATGGGGCGCGCTCATGCGCGGCTACCCGAATGCGCTGTGTATTTCCGGCACACACGGCAAGACGACGACGACGTCCATGTGCACGCACATCATGATGGCGGCGGAAAAAGACCCGACCGTCATGATCGGCGGCACGCTTCCGCTGCTGCACGCCTGCCACCGTGTCGGCAAGGGCAATACGATCATCATGGAGTCGTGCGAGTACTATAACTCGTTCCTTTCGCTGAATCCGACGATCGCCGTGATTTTGAACATCGAGGCGGATCATCTGGACTTTTTCAAGGACATCGAGGACATCAAGCACTCGTTCCGCCAGTTTGCCGAGCGCGTTCCGGCCGAGACCGGCACCGTGATCGCAAACTGTGACGATGTCAACACCATGGATGCGCTGCGCGGGATTGAGCGCAAGGTCATCACCTTCGGTCTCAGCCCGAAGGCGGACGTATATGCGGAGAACATCATGCACCGCGGCTCTTCGTCCGAGTTTGATATTTATCACCGGGGAAATCTGTTTGCCCATGTGACGCTCCATGTTCCCGGCATCCACAATGTGCGCAACGCGCTCGCTGCCACGGCCGCGGCCATTGTGCTCGGCGTCAGCCCCAATGCCGTCAAGTACGGTCTTGCCGGTTTTGAAGGCGCGGGCCGGCGGTTTGATTATAAGGGCAAGTTCCAGGGCGCGGATCTGTATGACGATTATGCGCACCACCCGAGTGAGCTGCGCGCGCTGCTCGATGCGGTGGATACGCTCGACTATCAGCGCACGATCGTCGTGTTCCAGCCGCACACCTACAGCCGCACGGCAAAGCTCTTCAATGATTTTGTGGAGCAGCTGCGCCGCCCGACGATCGTCTATCTGGCGGAGATCTATGCTGCGCGCGAGAAAAACACCATCGGCATTTCTTCTGCTGATCTGGCCGCGCAGATCCCGGGCGCGAAGTTTTACCCGACTTTTGCGGAGATCGAGGCCGAGCTGCGCCGCATTGCCCGCCCGGGCGACATTATCCTGACCGTGGGCGCCGGCGACGTGTTCCGCATCGGCGAGCACCTCCTGCACCCGGCGGACAATAAGGACTGAGCCCACGCGATTAAAACGGAATTTCATCAAAAGCTGTCGGTTTGCGGCCGGCAGCTTTTTTGCGCCCAAAAGCAAACGATTCCTGCGCAAAGACATTTTCTACGACAGCGGGGAATGACAGTTTTCATAACAATGAAAATCTATAATTTATGTAAACTGTTTTGCGTCAGGAGGAACCGTTATGAATGTCAAGATCGTGGGACACGACCGGCCGGTGCGTGCACCCGGCGCCTTGCCGAGCCCGATCGGGCTGCTGCCGGCAAGTGAAAATACCAAATGGGTCGGTATGCTCGTCAGCTTTGCGCTCGGGCTGATCCTGTCAACGGCGCATATCGCCGGGTCGCCGGCGCCGTTCGGTCTGGCGTTCCTGGCGGCGATGGGGTATGGCTCCGGCGGTGCGCTGTGCCTTGCCGGCTGCGCGCTCGGCTACTTTGCGGCCTTCGGCGTTGCGACCGGCACGCAGCTCGCCGCCGGCTGCTGCCTGATTTTTCTGACGGCATATTTTCTGCGCAGTCATCCGTTTGTGCAGACGCGCTGGTATCCGTCGGCCGTCTCCGCGGCGGCTTACATACTGACGCGGCTGGTGCTGTGCCTGCTCACGGGCGGCCTGTCGCTGCTGTTGGTGTCCCGCATGGTACTGTTTTTGCTGCTGTGCGCCGCATCGGCCTATGGATTTGACGATCTGCTGCGCGCGCAGGAGCCGCGCACGGTCAATGCGGAGATCTGCCGCAATGTCTCGACCGTGTTTCTGCTGGCGTGTCTGCTCATGGGCGTGAACAATCTGCTGCTGTTCGACACGCTGTCGGTTGGCCGGGCGCTCTCGGTGCTCATTCTGCTCATCCTCAGCGGGACGGGCGGCGCGCTGTGTGGGGCATCGGCCGGGCTGATCCTCGGCATCGCCATGGACGTGGCCGCCGGTGCGGGCGTCCTGTTCTCGGTCGTCTATGCTGCTGCCGGGCTGCTGTCCGGGCAGTTTTGCAAGCATCGGTGTGGGTTTTATCTGCTCATATTCGCGGCAGCGTACCTGCTGACGCTGTTTTGCATCCCGCTTCCGGAGCTGCGCATCGGCGCGGGCGTGGAGCTGGCGCTTGCCATGGGCGCATATCTGGTGATCCCGAAGAAGTTCGTGGTAGCGGTCGGCGCGTTTTTGCAGCCGCTGCGCGGCGGGAGCGGGGAGTCCGGTCTGCGCCGCTATGTCGCGGGGCGCGTCGGCGGCGTGGCGCATGCGTATCAGCGGCTGCATGACACGGCATGTCAGGCTGCAAGTACGGCAGAGAATGATGCTGATGTGGCGAAAGTCTTTGACCGCGCGGCCGACCGCGTCTGCTGCCGGTGCAAGCTGCAGCAGGAGTGCTGGACGCGCCGGGCGCTTGATACACTCAACATTATGAACGATGTTACGCGCCGCATTCAGGCGCGCGGCCGGCTGCTGCCGGAGGATTTCCCGCCGTACTTTCGTGACCGCTGCGTCCATCTGCACGAGTATACCGAGGTCGTCAACGGCGAGCTGCGCCTGCGTGCCTACCGGCAGCGGATGCAGGAAACGCTGCAGGAAAACCGCACCGTGCTCTGGGAGCAATATGCCGACTTTGCGCAGGTGCTCACAAATGTTTCCCGTGAGCTCGACAGCAGCTACGGCGCTGACCCGCTGGCGGAGCAGCGCCTGATCCGCTGGCTTCGCACCATCGGCGTGGAAGCGGACGCGGCTGTGTTCCGCGAGAGCACGGGCCGCCTGCGCGTGACGATCGACAGCCGCTATCTGCGCCCGCTGCTGGAGCTGCCGGACTATCTGGACAAGCTCTCGGCAACGCTGGGCGTGCGCCTGTGCATGCCGGAAAACGCTGCGCGTGACGACAGCCTGCTCCTGCTCGAGGCAGAGCCGCTGGCCGTCTCCGTCGGTATTGCGTCCATGCGCAAGAAGGGTGAGACAGTCTCCGGCGACCGCGGCACGTATTTCAAGACAGACGCGGGGCAGCTGTGCGTGATCCTGTCCGACGGCATGGGCTGCGGCGAGACGGCGGCCGACGGCAGCATCAGCACGGTCGGCATGCTGGAGGAATTTTTGCGCTCCGGCGTCAGCCCGGCGCTGGCGATGAAGCTGCTCAACTCCGCCATGCTCCTGCGCGACGGGGAGAACTGGGGCTATGCCACCGTGGATCTTATGTGCATGAATCTCTTCACCGGTGAGGCGGATTTTTATAAGTACGGTGCTGCGCCGACGTATGTCAAGTCCGGCGGCGCGCTCAAAAAACTGCGCTGCACGTCCTTCGCGCCCGGCCTCGAGCAGGAGAGCGGCAAAGCGCCGGACGAGCTGCACATGCATCTCAAGCCCGGCAGCGTGGCCGTGATCGCAAGCGACGGCGTTGTCTCCGACGGCCGCGACGAGTGGCTGCGCAGGCTGCTGAGCGATTCGGACGACCGCGATATGAAAACGCTGGCGGGCAGCGTCGTGCGCGCGGCGATCCGCGAATACGGCCGCAGCGACGACATGACCGCCCTGGCGGTAAAAGTGGAGGTGCGCAGCTGATGAAACGAAAAAACAAGCCCATCCGCAGACCGGACGCCGTGCAGCCGCTCCCGCTGCCGGCTGACGCGGACGAGATCGCCTTCGCCCACGGCGTTTCGCGCCGCGTCGTCGTAGTCGATGCAGCCGAAAGCCCGCTGTTCGAGCAGATCATTTACATCGTGCGCGATGATGCCGCCAGCGGCGGCGTCACGGCGGCGGATCTGGTGCAGCAGGCACGCGATGCCGTCGGACATGTACCGGCAGCGCCCGCGCCACGGCCGCGGCAAAAATCCTATACCGGTCTGCTGATCTGGCTGTGTTCCGTCGCCGGCGTGCTGGCGGCGGGCATCGGATACTGCCTGTACTGCGGCTGGTGATGGTACGAATCTCCTGCGACCCGGAGGGATATGCATCCTCCGGGTCGTTTTCTGCGGAAAAACCGGTTGTCAACGCTTGACGAAAGTGTTAGAATAAAGCGCCTGAAACGATTTTTACAGCGGGAGGTTACTTTATGAGCACGATCAAGGACCTGAACCTGGCGCCATCCGGTGAGCGGAAGATTTGCTGGGTGGAAGCACATATGCCTGTTTTGCGCGATATCGGCAGCGATTTTGCGCGCGAAAAGCCGTTTGCCGGCTTGAAGATCGCGCTCTCCGTGCATCTGGAGGCCAAGACGGCCTACCTGTGCCGCGTGCTCGAGATGGGCGGCGCGGAGATGCACGTCACCGGGTCCAACCCGCTGTCTACGCAGGACGACGTTGCCGCAGCGCTGGCGGCGAAGGGCATGGACGTGCACGCGGTCTACGGCTGCACGGACGAAGAATACCAGACGCACCTGCGCAGCGTGCTCTCCGTCGGGCCGAACATCATCATTGACGACGGCGGCGATCTTGTGCACCTGATGCACACGGAGTTCACGGATCTTATCCCGCAGGTCATCGGCGGCTGTGAGGAGACGACGACCGGCATCCACCGCCTGCAGATCATGGACCGTGCCGGAACGCTGCGCTTTCCGATGATCATGGTCAATGACGCCGACTGCAAGCACCTGTTCGATAACCGCTACGGTACGGGTCAGTCCGTGTGGGACGGCATCATGCGCACGACGAACCTCGTCGTGGCCGGCAAGTACGTCGTCGTGAGCGGCTATGGCTGGTGCGGCAAGGGCGTGGCCCTGCGTGCCAAGGGCCTCGGCGCGAAAGTTATCGTGACAGAAGTTGATCCCATCCGGGCGCTCGAGGCCGTTATGGACGGCTACGAGGTCATGCCGATGATGGATGCCGCCGCCATCGGCGACATTTTCGTGTCCGTCACGGGCTGCAAAGACGTCATCACGCTCGAGCACTGCGAGCGGATGAAGGACGGCGCGATTGTCTCCAACGCCGGACACTTCAATGTCGAGATCGACATGGAGGCGCTCGACCGCTGCGCGGATGAAATCTATGAGGCGCGGCACAATATTGACGCTTACCGTCTGCCGAACGGCAAGACGATCTATGTCATTGCGCAGGGGCGGCTGGTCAATCTGGCGGCCGGCGACGGCCACCCGGCGGAGATCATGGACATGAGCTTTGCCGTGCAGGCAATGAGCGCGGAGTATCTGGTGCGCATGCGTGGCCAGCTGAAACCGGGCGTCGTGTCGGTCCCCGCGGAAATCGATGACAACATTGCGCGCCGCAAGCTCAAGGCCATGGGCGTTTCCATTGACAGCCTGAGCTGCAGCCAGAAAGAATACCTGAACGGTTGATGCTTTGAGACCGGACGGAAAGGAGGGGCAGAGAGATGGACGATCAGAACCGGGAATACGAAGATTACGAGGCACTGCACGACGAGCTCTTTGCACTTCTCGATCAGCACCGGATGAAGGCGCTGAGCCAAAAGCTCGGCGAGATGAACGAGTTTGACATTTCCGAGTTCCTCGGCGAGCTGTGGGAGGATAACCCGCAGCGGATGGCCATGGTGTTCCGTATCCTGTCCAAGGAGATCGCGGCGGCCGTGTTCGCCAACCTCGAGGTCGAGGAGCAGGAGACGATCATCAACTCCATCACCGATACGGAGCTTGCCGGCATCATCGAAGAGCTGTATGTTGACGACGCCGTCGACATGATGGAGGAACTGCCGGCCAATGTGGTCAAGCGTGTCATGCGCACGGCGACGCCTGCCACGCGCAACCTCATCAACCAGTACCTGAAATATCCCGAGAATTCTGCCGGCAGCATCATGACGGCCGAGTTTGTGGACCTGAAAAAATACATGAGCGTGCGCGAGGCGTTCGCCCGCATCCGCAAGATCGGCGAGGATAAGGAGACAATCTACGTCTGCTATGTCACGTCCGCCAAGCGCAAGCTCGAAGGCGTTGTCACGGTCAAGGATCTGCTGTTGTCAGACGATGACGTGATCCTGGAAGACATCATGGACACGAACGTCATCTATGCCTCCACGACCGACGACCAGGAAGAGGTCTCGGAGATGATCTCCAACTACGACCTGATCGCGATCCCGGTCGTGGATAAGGAAGGCTGTCTCGTCGGTATCGTCACGGTCGACGATATCATCGACGTCATGGAGCAGGAGACGACGGAAGACATCGAAAAGATGGCCGGTATCACGCCGTCCGATAAGCCCTACTCCCGCACGAGCGTCGTGGATATCTGGAAAAACCGCATCCCGTGGCTGATGTTCCTCATGCTCTCGGCGACGTTCACCGGCATGATCGTCACGCACTTTGAGGACGCACTGGCCACGCAGGTCGCGCTCGCGTCGTTCATGCCCATGCTCATGGGCACGGGCGGCAACTCCGGCAGCCAGTCCTCCACGGCGATCATCCGCAGCCTGTCGCTGGGCGATACATCCCCTTCGGACGCGCTGCGCGTGATCTGGAAGGAGCTGCGCGTTGCGTTTTTGTGCGGCGTCTCGCTCGCGGCGGCCAACTTCATCAAAATGCTGCTCGTTGACCGGCTGCTGCTGGGCAACACCGCCGTCACGATGTCGGTCGCGGCGACCGTCTGCTGCACGATCGTGTTCGTGGTCATGTTCGCAAAGGTCGTGGGCAGTCTGCTGCCGATGATCGCGGAAAAGATCGGCGTCGACCCGGCCGTCATGGCAAGTCCGCTCATTTCGACGATCACGGATGCCGTGTCGCTGCTGATCTATTTTTCCATTGCGAAAATGTTCCTGCATTTTTAATTTGCATTTCAACGCCCCCGGAGCATCCGGGGGCGTTTTACCATGGAAAAGCACTTGCATAATGCGCGGAAAATCATTATAATAAAGTGTCATATTTTGCGTATGACCACTCTCACGAAACAGCGAGGTGCGCTATGAAATCAAGCCTGAAACGAGTGATAACGGCGCTGCTTGCCGCCGTCATGCTGGCTGCGATCCCCTGTGTGCCGGCCTTCGGCGCGCAGGAGCATTACGTCAATGACGGAGAAAACACGCTGGCGCTGGCGGATGCGTATGCCATTGGCGCGGACGGCAGCACGGCGAAGCTGCCGGAGCGCGGCGTCTATGCCGCCACGGCGAGCGGCACGCAGCTGCTCGGCGGCAGTGAATACGACGATGAGCAGCCGAACATTCCAAACGGTATCGTCCGCGTCGGTCTGGCCTTCGGCTCGACGGCGCTGGATGCGGTCCATCTGCAGATCAAGACCGGTTCCGGCTTCGCCTTCGGATACTATGACTCCGATCGTGAGTTCCAGTCCGTCGGTTCGACGGCGGAGAGCGCCGTCACCGTTATTGCGGATACGAACGTCACGGTTGGGGACGGCGCGTTCGGCGCTTATCATGTCCAGCTCGGCGATACCTATGCGAGCTTTGACGCTGCGCAGGCAGCGGCCAACAGCTGCGGCGGCTATCCGGTGTACTATAACGGCAGCTACCGCGTGCGCATCGGCAGTTACCGGAGCGCGGACGATGCACCGGCGGGGCAGGGGACAGTTGTCTCCGGCGGCGCACGCAGTGTGCTGGTCGTGAAGGCTGGCACGGAGCAGATCCTGTTCGGCTTCGACTGCGGCTCGACCCACTCGCTCTCGCTTGCACCGCAGAACGGCAGCGGTGCTGCCATCACGCAGGTTGCCGAGTGCAAGGAGCGCAACGGCAGCCGGTCGTGCACGTATTACGGCGATTTTCAGTTTACCCGCCTCAGCACACAGGAACCGCAGAAGCTCACGCTGGTGAATTTCGTCGGTCTGGAGCCCTATGTCAAGGGCGTCACGCCGTATGAAATGAGCAGCGGCTGGCCACTCGAGGCGCTCAAGGCGCAGGCGGTCTGTGCGCGCACCTATGTCGCTTCCCACATGAACGGCTCGCCGGCCTACGGCTTTGACGTGACAGGTACAACGACCAGCCAGGTCTATTACGGTACACTTGACGCATCAGCGAACAGTGACCGCGCCGTGGATGAGACGGCAGGAAAGTTCGTCCGCTATGAGGGCAAGCTGTGCGAAACGTTCTACTTTGCGGCGGACGGCGGCGCGACCGAGGACTCCGAAAACGTCTGGGTGACCAAGGTGCCGTACCTGCGCGGTGTCGTCGATCCGTATGAGAAGGACATCGAATTTTACTGCAAGAGCTGGAGCACGACCATCTCCCGTGCAGCCGTCGGGGACGTCTCCATCACCTATACGCCCATCGGCAATGCCATGACCGTGACGGTCGGCGGTAAGACCTACAGCAAGGACGCCGTGCGCACGTTCCTGACAAGTGTTTGCGGCCTGCGCTATAACAGCCGTCACTTCACCGTGGAGTATGACGCTGCCTCGGACACTTATTCTGTCGTCGGCGGCGGCTATGGCCACAACTGCGGCATGAGTCAGTGGGGGGCCAAGGCCATGGCGCAGGAACACGGCAAAACCTATGAAGAGATTATCAGTTTCTACTATACCGGAGCTTATGTAGCATGAAAAAATCGGATTTTTATTTTGACCTGCCGGAGGAGCTCATCGCGCAGACGCCGCTCGAGCGCCGCGATGCCTCCCGGCTGCTGACGCTGGACAAAACGACCGGCGCTGTCGGGCATCATCACTTTTACGAGCTGCCGCAGTTCCTGCGTCCGAACGACTGCCTTGTGCTCAACGATTCGCGTGTGCTTCCGGCGCGCCTGCTCGGCCACCGCAGCACCGGCGGCGCGGTCGAGGTGCTGCTGCTGCGCGACCTTGGCGACGGCAAGTGGGAGTGCCTGACCCGGCCGGGCCGCAAGACCCAGCCCGGCACTGCGCTCTCGTTTGGCGACGGGGAACTCACCGCCACGGTCGTCGATGCGATCGCCGACGGCAACAAGATCGTACAGTTTCACTATGACGGCATCTTTCTGGAGGTGCTCGAGCGGCTGGGCAAAATGCCGCTGCCGCCGTACATCAAGGCAGAGCTGCAGGATCAGGAGCGCTACCAGACGGTCTATTCCCGCGAGCTTGGCAGCGCCGCCGCGCCGACAGCCGGCCTGCACTTCACGAAGGAGCTGCTGCAGCAGATCGCGGACATGGGTGTGAAGATCGGCTATGTCACGCTGCACGTCGGCCTTGGCACGTTCCGCCCTGTCAAGGAGGACGAGATCGAGGATCACCCGATGCACTCGGAGTTTTGCATCATCCCGGAGGAAACGGCACGCATGGTCAACGAGACGAAGGCTAATGGTGGCCGCGTCGTCTGCATCGGCACGACATCCTGCCGCACGGTCGAGAGCTTTGCGGATGCGGACGGAACGCTCCACGCGCAGTCCGGCTGGACGGACATCTTCATCTACCCCGGCTACAAATTCAAGTGCATGGATGCGCTCGTCACGAATTTCCACCTGCCGGAGAGCACGCTCATCATGCTCGTGTCGGCGCTGGCCGGGCGGGAGCACATCCTCAACGCATACAAGATCGCCGTCGAAAACCGCTATCGGTTCTTCTCGTTTGGCGACGCCATGTTCATCGCCGATGGCCTCGATGCCGGCGGCGCTGAGTAAGAAAATGAAAAAGCAGGCTCGCGGCCGCGAGCCTGTTTTTTTGCTATATCGGTTCAGTTTTGCGCAGCTTCAAATGCCTGCTGCAGATTGGCGATGATATCATCGGGGCCTTCCAGACCGACCACCAGACGGATCAGGCGATCCGAGAAGCCAGCGGCCTCGATCTCTTCTTTCGTGCACATGGAGTGCGTCATGGAAGCCGGATGCTGGATGAGCGTCCCGCAGTCGCCGAGGCTGACTGCCAGCGCGCACAGATGCACGTGGTTGAGCACCTTCTTGGCTTCCGCGAAGCTGCCCATCTCGAACGAGACAACGCTGCCGAACCGCGTCATTTCACGGACAGCCACGGCGTGATCGGTATGGTTCTCCAGACTGGGATAGAACACTTTCTGCACATACTTGGAGCCGGCAAGGAAGTCCACCACTTTCTGCGTGTTCGCGCAGACGGCGTGGTGCTCGACAGCTTTCAGGCCGGGCAGTCGGAGACCGGGCCGGTCTATGATTTTGCCACCAGCACGCCGCTGGCGACGCGGGAGGAGACGCGGCAATTTGTCGCGCTGGCCGACGAGCTCGCGCAGCAGCGGCCGGATGCGCTCCTGCGCTATCCGCCGACACGCAGGCGCTGCGGCAGCATCTGGCCGCGCGCAGCATCGCGGCCGCGGATGAGGATATTCTTATCGTCAACGGCAGCCAGCAGGGCATCGACCTCATCTGCAAGGCGCTTGTCGGCAAGAATACGGTCGTGCTCGCCGAGGACCCCAGCTATTCGGTCGCGCTGCATTGCTTCCAGCGCGCCGGTGCGCGGGTAGTGACCGTCCCGCTGCTGGCGGATGGGCCAGATATGGACGCTGTGCGCGCCATGCTTGATCAGACGCCCATTGATTTTTACTACACGATGACGAATTTTCAGTGCCCGTCGAATGTCTGCTGGAGCGAGCGCAAACGGCGGCAGCTGCTGGCGCTGGCGCAGGAAAACAGCTTTACGATCGTTGAGGACGACTGTCTTGGGGATCTGACATTTGACGGTCGCCCGCGCCAGACACTCCGCGGTCTGGACGACGGCGATACCGTGCTGTACCTGAATTCGTTTTCCAAGTCGCTCGTGCCGGGTCTGCGCCTCGGTTATCTGCTCGTTCCCGGCCGGTTTGAAAAGCGGCTGATCCTTGCAAAATTCAATGCAGATATCGCAAGCCCTGCGCTCCAGCAGGAAATGCTGGCGCTGTATCTTCAGCGTGGGCTGTATGCAGCGCATCTGGAGCGGCTGGTCGCGCAGTATGCGCGCAAGCGCCGCTGCATGGCGCAGGCGATCGTGAACGCACGGCATTTGTCCCTGCCGTATCCGGAGCAGGCGGGCGGCGTGTTTTTCTGGGTGCAGATCCCGGACGATGTGGACGCTGTTCTGCTCTGGAAGCGGCTGCGCCTGCAGGGTGTCAAGGTCATGCCGGGCACGGTGTTCAGCCTGAATGGCAGCGCGCAGCATTTGCAGCGCCTGAGCTATGTCGGCTGTCCGCTGGAGCAGATCCCGGAGGGGATTTCCTGAATTGACTGGGAAATCGGCTGGCTGCTGGAACACCAGACGGCGGCGGAAATCTAGCCGCGGCTGCCTTGTTGCATATTTTGTGAACAAACATAGCGCCTTTTGTGAACGTTAGCACTCAGCGCTTGACAGTGCTAAAAAGCGTGCTATGATGAAGACGATCGATGAGGGAGGGCCTCCAGAGGGCCTCCGGAGATCAGGCATTGTTGTACAAACGGTAACAGAGTTCGCCAACGCGTGGAGTTTTTCCCCAGCGCCTACGAAAGGTATGAATGGAGGAATGACTTATGTTGCCGAGCATTTTTGGTGAAAACCTGTTTGATGATTCGCTGTCCGATTTCTTTGATTTCGGCCGTATGATGCCGCAGGTCAGCAGTGAGCTGTATGGCAAGCACGCCAGAAATCTGATGAAGACCGATGTCCGCGAACTTGACGGCTCTTACGAGCTGGACGTGGACCTCCCGGGCTTCAAGAAGGATGAAGTGACTGTCGATCTGCAGGACGGTTACCTGACGATCAGCGCTGCCAAGGGTCTGGACAAGGACGAGTCCGATAAGAAGGGCAAGTTCCTGCGCCAGGAGCGTTACGCCGGCTCCATGAGCCGCAGCTTCTATGTCGGTGGCGATGTGGAATCCGCAGATGTCTCCGCGAAGTTCGAGGATGGCATTCTGAAGATCAGCGTCCCGAAGGCTGCGCCGAAGGAGCTTCCGAAGCACACGACCATCGCGATCGAGTAATATGCAGCAATGCAAGCGCGCCCCGGCCAAAATGGCCGGGGCGCACTGCTTTTTAAAGGGATATCCCCGCCGATGCCTGAAAAGGCATCGGCGGAGATACGTCTGTTATAAGCAACAGTTTCAGCTGCGTTTGCTGCGCAGTTCCTTGACCTTGATCCTGGCAGCACGCTTGACCATGTAGGGGAGAATGGCTTTCATCTTGTACTCGGAGCGGATCATCTTGGTCGCTTCCGGGTGATCGCGGCGCAGGTGGATGGCGTCAAACTCGCATCTGGTCCGTGCACACGCCGCAGCCGATGCAGCGGTTGGTATCGACGATGCTCACGCCGCAGCCAAGGCAGCGGGACGCCTCCTTTTTGACCTGCTCTTCCGTGAACGTGCAGCGCGGATCGCGGCGACTTTGCCGTCCCTGCCGGTGATCTCTGCCGGTGCGCGCAGGAGCTTAAGCTCCATGCCCTCGGCGAGCGCATCCTCGATCTCCTCGCGGTCCGCCTTCAGCTCGCTCTCGCTGCGGCGGTAGACAAGGCAGACCTTTTCTGCGCCGAGACGCAGCGCCGCGCAGGCGACATCGATGACATCGATAGAGACGTTGCCGCCGCCGATGACGGCAACGGCTTTGCCGACATCGGGCTGCTTGCCGAGATTGACGCTGCGCAGGAAATCCACGCCGCCGAGCACGCCCGTGAGCGTTTCGCCCGGACAGCGGATCGCCGCGCTCTTCTGCGCGCCGATGGCAACATAGAAGCCGAAGTAGCCCTGCTCGCGCAGCTGGGCGATGGTAACATCCTTGCCGACTTCCACGCCGCACTGGAATTTCACGCCCATCTCCCTGAGGATTTCGATCTCGGTGTTCACGACCTCCTTTTCCAGACGTAAGCTCGGGATGCCGAGCATGAGCATGCCGCCGGAAACCGGATTGCGGTCGAACACGGTCACGTGGTAGCCCTTTTCGGCCAGATAATAGGCACAGGCCATGCCGGGCACACCTCGGTGCACTGACCGCAGGCAACGCACTTTTCCGGATCGACATGCGCGCGGTAAGCGGATGCGGACATATTCGGCGTGTTGAACAGCTGGCTGGTGCGCAGCGCGTAGCAGGAGCAGACGCAGCAGTTGCAGATGCCGAGGATCTTGTCCTCGCCGTCAATATTCGTGATCTGGTGCACAAAGCCGTTTTCCTCGGCGCGCTGCAGGATCTCCATGACCTCTTCGCGCGTTGCAGGGCGCGCTTTGTTGGTCTCGATGGCGTAGGTCGCCATGTCACCGACGGCAATGCACATGTCCTCTTCCAGATGGCCGCAGCCCCCATCGCGCACTCTGCGGGACCGGCGGCAGGAGCAGGCGCCGAGCGCATACTTGCCGTCGTACTTATCCAGCCAGTGCGACAGATGCTCCAGATCGACCGACTTCTGCTCCGACGGGATCGCCTTTTCGACCGGGACGGTACGCTTGTTCCACACCGACTGGATGCGCTATGACTGCTATGTAGACCTCAGCGGCGCCGTGCTTGGCGCGTTTCGGGAAAACTGGCTGCCGTTTCTGGGCGGCCTTGTGCTGGTCGTCGGGCTCTCGGCGCTGCGTTTGTCCGCGCTGGTCAACAACCTCGGCTTCGGCATCGGCACGGCGCTGTATGCGTTTGCGGTCGGGGCGCTGGCGATCTCGGCGATGGTGCTGCCGGGCATCTCCGGTTCGCCTCTGCTGATGTCGTGCGGACTCTACCTGCCCGTGATCGCGGCAATGAAAGACCTGCTGCACTTTCAGTTCGGCCAGTTCTGGCTGCTGGCGGCGGTGGGACTGGGCGTGCTCGCGGGCTTTGCCATTGCTCCGCATTGCATCCGCGGCTGGATGCGCAAAGCGCCGGGCGCCGTCACCTATGCCGTGTTGGGCATGATGCTCGGCTCTCTCTATGCGATCGTCGTCGACCCGACGACACTGAAGGTGCCGCAGCACGCTATGACAATATCTGATTTTCACCTCCTCTGGTTCGCGCTCGGCATTGCCGTGATGCTGGGCCTGGAGGCGCTGAAAAGACGTGTGCAGAAGGCGCCGGCCCACTAACACGCAAATCTGCCGGGAACGCTTGACTTGATGCTGCAATCTGTTAGAATAAGTAGGCAATCCAAACAGAAAGGCAAGCAAGCTATGTTTCAACTGATTTGCAAAGACGGCCATGCGCGCCGCGGCGCGTTCACAACGCCGCACGGTACGGTGCAGACGCCGGTGTTCATGAATGTCGGCACGCAGGCGGCCATCAAGGGCGCGCTCTCGGCGGAGGATCTGGAGACGATCGGCTGCCAGGTCGAGCTGTCCAACACCTATCATCTGCACGTGCGTCCCGGCGACGAATTGATCCGCGACCTGGGCGGCCTGCACAAATTCATGACCTGGGAAAAACCGATTCTGACCGACAGCGGCGGATTCCAGATCTTTTCGCTGGCACAGCTTCGGAAGATCACGGAAGAAGGCGTTGCCTTCAACTGCCATGTGGACGGCCGGCACATTTTCATGGGGCCGGAAGAGAGCATGCGCATTCAGGCCAATCTTGGCTCGGATATTGCGATGGCGTTTGACGAGTGCATCAAGATCCCGTCGCCGTACGACTACGTGAAAAACTCCTGCGACCGGACGTATCGTTGGCTGCAGCGCTGCAAGGCGGCGCTCACGGATTACACCGGCCGTGACGATGCTGTCAATCCCGGCCAGGTGCTCTTCGGCATCAATCAGGGCACCATTTTTCACGATCTGCGCATTGAGCATATGAAGCGGATTGCAGACCTCGATCTGGCCGGTTATGCGATCGGCGGCCTCGCGGTGGGGGAGACGACGCAGGAGATGTATGATACCATTGCTGCCGTCGAGCCCTATATGCCGGCCGACAAGCCGCGCTACCTGATGGGCGTCGGCACACCGGGGAACATCATCGAATCCGTCGCGCGCGGCGTGGACTTTTTCGACTGCGTCATGCCGGCGCGCAACGGCCGCCACGGACATCTGTTCACGTGGTCAGGCATCATCAACATCAAAAACGAAAAATATCAGCGCGATGAGCAGCCGATCGACCCGCAGTGCGACTGCCCGGTCTGCCGGCGGTATTCCCGCGCCTATCTGCGCCACCTGTTCAAAGCGGAGGAAATGCTGGCCATGCGCTTTGCCGTGATGCATAATTTGTATTTTTATAATACGCTCATGCAGCGCATCCGCGCGGCGATCGAGGCAGGGGAGTATGAGGCGTTCCGGAAAAGTTACACATCCGTACTCGATATGCGCATTTAATGCTTGCATTTGCATAGAAAAGCAGATATAATATCTTTATCTTTATACGGAGGTAAAACCATGGGAAGCTCTGGCGGATATTCATCCATTATCATGATCGTTCTGATGCTTGTCATCTTCTATCTGTTTCTGATCCTTCCGGAGAACAAGAAGAAGAAAAAGCTCAATGAAATGCGTTCCAATCTGAAAGTCGGTGACGATATCGTCACGATCGGCGGTATGATGGGCAAAGTCGTCCACGTCACGGACGACAGCGTGACCTTCGAGACCAGCGAGGATCAGGTTCGCATCCAGGTCGCCAAGTGGGCCATTTCCACGAACGCCCGCGCCGAGGCGCAGGCTGCCAAGGAAGCTCAGGATCGCAAGGCTGCCAAGCAGAAAGCAAAAGAAGCGAAAAAGGAAGAGCCGAAGCACGAGGAGCCGAAGGGCCCCGAGGTGTAACGCTGCTTTCGGAATGATTCACCCCCTGCAGGAATATGCTGTGATGCATACGTTCTGCAGGGGGTGTTTTTTTGAATACGGAACAAAAATGGCTGCCGATGCTCTCGCGCGCGGCGGCGGCCGGCCTGGCCGGACTTGGACTCGCGCTGCTCTTGAGCTGGCTGGCTGCGCTGGCCATGAATCACGATGTGCTGCCCGGCACAGATGTGCGCCTTGCTGCGTTGGTGTGCTGCGGGCTTGCGTGTCTTGCTGCCGGCGCGCTCTCGCCGCGGCCGGAGCAGGGGAGGGCACTTGGCGGAGCGATGACATGGGCGGTGTGGGCGATCGGATATCTCATCCTGAAGGCGGCCGTTGGTGCGCAGGTTTTCTGCGCCGCTACCGCCATGACGCTGCTGACCGCGCTGGCTGCCGCGATCGTCGGTTCGTGCATTTTTCATAAAAAGTTACGAAATAGAACAAAGAAGAAAAAACGGAAACAGAAGAGATATTACGGTTCGTAATCAGGTGGAAGGTTTACATAATCATCGTTTGATTACCTATATATTGCGTTCAATACGCAATGATTACCGAAATATAGTCATATACTGCTGGAAATACTGGGCATCTCTTTCTGCTCAGTTACGTGGTTTACATAATATTGTTAACATAATTTCTTGTCATAATAAACAAAAATGAACAAATTCTGACGAACTACTTGATAACATTTTCGATTTGTATTATATTATGTCTACAACGCATTATGTAAATTGTCATGTTATGAGCGCGTGTTCATAGGCTGTCAGTGGTGATGAATGTGCGACATAACAGATTGCGTGTGCGCCGGAAACCAGCCGTCTCCCGCTTCCCGCTGCCGCCGCTGCTCGCGGTCGGTATGGCGGCGGGCTATGTGATCGGCTGCTGCTTCGGCGCCAATGCTGCGCTGCCGGAGCCGTCAAATCCGGTTCTTTCCTTTTTGAGCAGCAGCGGCGCGGGTGGGACGCTGTACGGCGGCTTGCTGCCGGAGCTGTGCGTCTCGTGCGCCTACGGTTTTGCGTTTTTGCTGCTGTCTACGTCGTATCTTGGCTTTTTGCTGATTCCGGCCGTTTTCGGGATTAAAGGCTTTCTGTCCGCCTGTACGGCGGCCGCCTTCCTGAATTCCGGCTGCGACCATGCGTTTTGGCTCTCCTGCGTCGCAGTCGGTCTGCCCGGCATTTTTCTTGTGCCGGCGCTGTTTCTGCTCGGAACGCTCTGCGCGCAGATGTCTGTGCGTCTGCTCGAGCAGCGGCGCGGCCTGCCAGTCCCCGTATCATCGGAGCGATATTCCCGGGAACTGGCGCTTGTGTTCTGCCTGCTGCTGGCGGCTGCGGCCGCCGCGTGCTATGCAGTACCGTTTTTTACACGGCTTATTCTGTGACCTGTGGTCACTGTGGATGAAATCTGATTGGAAAGGGGGAAGTCGTCATGCGGGATTCCGACGGAATGGAATTGTTCGAGTCCTACCTGCGCGATGTCAAGCGCTCGTCGCAAAATACGATTTCCTCATATCTGCGGGATATCCGCCAACTCAGCGAATATCTGCACACACACACGGATGCCGATCTTGGCTCCGCGGAAGAGGAAGAGCTGTGTGAATACATCGACTGGATGCGCAGCAACGGCAAGTCCGTTGCCACGGTTTCCCGGGCGATCGCATCGCTGAAAAATTTCTATGGGTTCCTGCTCAATAATCACTATGTGCAGCACAATCCGACCGGCAAGCTCGTACCGGACAAGGCCAAGCAGAAGCTGCCGCAGATCCTCTCGAGCAAAGAGGTCGAGCTGCTGCTGGCGCAGCCGGAGTGCACGGACGCCAAGGGCTACCGTGACCGCGCCATGCTCGAGCTGCTGTATGCGACCGGTATCCGTGTCAGTGAACTGATCTCGCTCAACATTACGGATGTAAATCTGTCCGCCGGTGTTATCCGCTGCCAGGGCCGCGACAAAGCGCGCATGATCCCCATGTATCCGGCGGCTGTCCGTGCGCTCACGGAGTACATCAACTTCATCCGCCCGCAGATGATCGCAGCGCCGGATGAACAGGCGCTGTTCGTCAACGTCAGCGGGGAACGGATGTCGCGTCAGGGCTTCTGGAAGCTCATCAAGAACTATCAGACCAAGGCCGGCATCGAAAAGACGATCACACCGCACACGCTGCGCCATTCCTTCGCGGCGCATCTGTTGGAAAACGGCGCGGATATCCACGCCATTCAGGAAATGCTCGGCCATGCGGATATCTCCTCGACGCAGATCTATTCGCACCTTGTCAGCAAGCAGCTCAAGGATGTCTACAACAAAGCGCACCCGCGTGCGTGACCTGTGTGTTTTCAAGCGCTCCGAAACGATTCGGGGCGCTTTTTTCTTTGCCCGGCAGTTGCCTACGGGGCGAAAATATGCTATATTTATTTAATTGGAGTGATGCATATGCGGATCCTGGGCGTTGACCCCGGCATCGCCACGGTCGGCTTCGCAGTGCTGGACGCGGAAAAGCGCAGCCAGCGTCTGCTGACCTGCGGCGTGATCACGACGCCGGCCAAAACGCAGCTGTCCAGCAGGCTCGACCAGATCTACCGCGACCTGAATGAACTCATCGCGCAGTTTCACCCGGAAGTGATGGCGGTCGAGGAGCTGTTTTTCAATACGAATATCACGACCGGCATCGCCGTTGCCCATGGCCGCGGCATCATCCTGCTCTCGGGCTATCAGGCCGGGCTGCAGATCTATGAATACACGCCGCTGCAGGTCAAGCAGGCGGTCGTCGGTTATGGCCGTGCGGACAAAAAGCAGGTCATGGACATGGTGCGCCGCATCCTGTCCCTGCAGGCCGTGCCGAAGCCGGACGACGCGGCGGACGCCGTCGCTATCGCGCTCTGCCATGCGCGCAGCGCCACATCTTTGATCCATCAACAGGAGAGATTTGATCCATGTTCTACCACATAAACGGAGTCGTTACCGATATCGAACCGAATCTGGTCGTGCTGGAGTGCGGCGGCGTGGGCTATGCGCTCAACACCAGCCTGAACACGATCAGCAGCGTCAGAACGGGCGAGCGTGCCAAGCTCTATACGTATGAGTGCATCCGCGAGGATGCACATGATCTCTACGGCTTTGCCAGCAAGAGCGAAAAGCACTGCTTTGAGCTGCTGCTCGGCATCTCCGGCGTTGGACCGAAGGCGGCGCTGTCGATCCTTTCGTCCAACACGCCGGACGGACTGGCATTGGCGGTGCTCAACGGCGATGAAAAGGCGCTCACGAGCGCGCCGGGCATCGGTAAGCGCATTGCGCAGCGCATTCTGCTCGAACTCAAGGACAAAATGGCCAAAGAGAGCGCGAGCGTGGACTTTGCAGACCTGACGCCGGCGGTGCCCGCGTCGGACGCGGCCTCGGCCGCGCGCAGCGATGCGATCGCCGGTCTGTCCGTGCTCGGTTACAGCATGCCGGAGATCAATGCGGCGCTGCGCACGCTGCCGTCCATTGAGGGCATGAGCGCGGATCAGATCATCAAGGCCGCGCTGCGCGCCATGATGCAGCAGTAAGCAGGGGAGGGAACGTATATGAGTATCAGTTTTTCCGAGGACGCCCAGCAGGAGGTCGTCACCTCTTCCCGCGTGCTTCCGGAGGATTCCGGCGAGGGCTCTCTGCGCCCGCGGCTGCTGAAGGATTATACCGGTCAGGAAAAAGCGAAAGAGAACCTGCAGGTCTGCATCGACGCGGCGCGCCTGCGCGGCGAGCCGCTCGACCACGTGCTGCTCTACGGCCCTCCGGGGCTTGGCAAGACGACGATGGCCGCCGTCATCGCAAACGAGATGGGCGTGAACATGCGCATCACCTCTGGCCCGGCGATCGAAAAGGCCGGCGATCTGGCGGCGCTGCTGACCAACCTGCAGGAACATGATATTCTCTTCGTGGACGAGATCCACCGCCTCAACCGCGCAGTCGAGGAGATCCTTTACCCCGCCATGGAGGACTACGCGATCGACATCATCATCGGCAAAGGGCCGTCGGCCAATTCGATCCGGCTGGATCTGCCGCGCTTTACGCTCATCGGAGCGACCACGCGCGCCGGACAGCTGACCGCGCCGCTGCGCGACCGCTTCGGCGTCAATCTGCGTCTGGAGCTCTACAGCCCGGCCGAGCTGCAGAAGATCGTAGAGCGCAGCGCCGGTATCCTCAAGGTGGAGATCGACAATGCCGGCGCGTATGAGATCGCCTCACGCTCGCGCGGCACGCCGCGCATTGCCAACCGTCTGCTCAAGCGCGTGCGCGACTATGCGCAGGTGCGCGCCGACGGCGTCATCACCAAAGAGGTCGCCAACGCCGCGCTGCTGCGCCTGGAAGTGGACGAGATGGGCCTCGATGCGACGGACCGACGGATGCTGCGCAGTATCATCGAATTCTATCACGGCGGGCCGGTCGGCCTGGAAACGCTCGCGGCGACGATTGGCGAAGAGGCCGTGACGCTCGAGGACGTCTATGAGCCGTATCTGCTGCAGCAGGGTTTTTTGACGCGCACGCCCCGCGGCCGCTGCGTCACACGCCGTGCTTATGAGCATCTTGGCCTGGAATACATCGGCCAGCAGGAGATAGATCTCTGAAAAAAGCGCTGAATGTCCCCGAAACGTGCATTTTGTACAAAAATGTATTGACTTTTCAACGTTTTTAGTTATAATTTGTTTTGAGTGGTATTGGAGTTTTGAAGGTTATGATGGATGATTCCAAACTGTCTGATGCAGAGCTGCTTGCACTGGTGAGTGCCGGGAATGCCGACGCGGAGGAAGCGCTCGCAGAGCGCTACAGCCGCCTGGTGCGCATTTGCGCGCGGCCGCTTTTTCTCATCGGCGGTGACAGCGAGGATCTCATTCAGGAAGGAATGCTTGGCCTGCTCTCTGCCATCCGGCAGTATGACCCGGCATCCAATGTGCCTTTCAAAGCGTTTGCAGAGGTTTGTATCAGCAACCGCATTTACAGTGCCATCAAGTCCGCTTCCAGACAGAAGCATTCTCCGCTCAACAGCGGCATTTCCCTAGACAGCATCCTCTCAGAAGAATCACAGACCCAGGCGTCCAGCTATCCGGAAGCAAATTGTCGTGTTACTGAGGAGCAGGTTCTGGCCAGAGAGAGTGAACAAGAGCTATTGTCCGCATTTACCCGGTATTTGTCAGCGTTTGAAGCGCGGGTGCTTCGGCTGTATCTGTCCGGCCTTTCCTATGCCGAGATGGCGGCCGAGACGAACAAACCCGAAAAATCCATTGACAATGCCGTGCAGCGGATCCGCCGCAAACTGGCGCGGCTCCCCAATTTCAGCGACTTCAGCAAGAGCTGAACGCAATATAGCCGAGAGGCAAGTTTTTCAAAAGAGAGGATTTATCATGTTCGAAGACAAAACGTTGAAGTGCAAAGAGTGCGGCGCAGAGTTCGTTTTCACCGCCGGTGAGCAGGAATTCTATGCGGAAAAGGGCTTCCAGAATGAGCCCCAGCGCTGCAAGGCCTGCCGTGACGCGCGCAAGAACGCCGCCCGCGGTCCCCGCGAGTTCTTCACTGCTACCTGCGCTGCCTGCGGCGGCGAGGCCAGAGTTCCGTTTGAGCCGAAGTCTGACCGTCCTGTCTACTGCAGCGAGTGCTTCGCGAAGATGAGAGAGCAGCACTAATCAGCAGATAAACTGGTTAAAATGATTGGGGCGCTTCGTGCGACCCAATCATTTTCTCACAAGCAAACTACCGGAGGTAAAAAGATTATGTTTGAAATTTCCAGAGATACGATGATTTCGGAGATCCTGTCCAATGCGCCGGAGGCCATGCCCGTGTTCCAGAACATCGGCATGCACTGCCTCGGCTGCGCCATGGCCAGTGGCGAGACGCTGGAGCAGGCTTGCCTTGCACACGACGTGGATCCGGACGAGTTCCTCGAGCAGCTGCGCACCTATCTGGAGAGTCTGTAAGATACAGACATGGATCAAAAGCCGGCGGTACGCCGGCTTTTGGCGTTTCCGGAGGAGTATGTATGGATTCCATTCGTCTATCACCGCGGCTGCAAATGGTCGCGGACTTCGTGCCGCCGTGCGCCTGCGCTGCGGATATCGGTACAGATCACGGATATTTGCCGGTCTGGCTGCTGCAAAATAGAGTCATTCAAACGGCCATCGCGGCCGACATCCATGTCGGTCCGCTTGCCAATGCGCGGAAGTCCGCCGCCGCTTACGACTTGGAGGAGCGCGTTCGGTTCGTGCAGGCGGACGGTCTGCAATTTCCGGACGCGCAGGCAGCGGATGTCATCACCATTGCCGGCATGGGCGGAGAAACGATCTGTGCGATCCTGGCGGCCACGCCGTGGCTGCGGCAGGGAAAACGGCTCGTTTTGCAGCCGCAGAGCAAAGTGCAGGAACTGACGGACTGGCTCTGGCACAACGGTTTTACGATCGAGGACGCAGCCCTCTGCCGCGATGCCGGCAAGCGCTATCTTGCCCTGCGCGTGCTTGGACAGCCGGCCGGGCAGACATACACGGTGGAGCGGCTGCTGCTTCGCCGCCGCGATCCGCTGCTGCCGGAGCACCTCACAGAAGAGATCCGGCGGCAAACGCGCGCACGCGCCGGCATGGCGCTTGCAAAGCAGACGCCGGCGGCGGAACTGGCAGCGATCGACGCGCGGCTCTCGCAGCTGCAAACCTGCCTGAAGGAGGTACAGACATGGTGATCATCCATGACATCTACGCTTTCTTAAATGAGATCGCGCCGGTACGGTATCAGATGGACTTTGATAACGCCGGTTTTCTGGTTGGTGACGGCGGCACTGCGGTGAAAAAGGCACTGCTGGCGCTGGACATCACGGACGACGTGATCGCGGAAGCGATCGAGCTGCGCGCGCAGCTCATTGTTTCGCACCACCCGCTCATCTTTACGCCGCTGCGGCACGCGACGACGGATGATCTCGCCGGACGCAAGGTGCTGGCCATGGCGCGGCATGGCATTTCCGCCATCTGTATGCACACGAATCTGGACATTGCCGACGGCGGCGTCAATGATGCGCTCATGGCGGCGCTGGGCGCGGAGGTCACGGGCGGCCTGGAGCCGGCCGGTACGGCGGCCGACGGGCGCACGCTTACCTGCGGACGTGTAGGGAAGCTTCCGAACCCCATGACCATGGCGGAATTTCTGCCCTATGTTGCCGGACGTTTGCACGCCAACGGGCTGCGGTATGTGGACGGTGGCCTGCCAGTGGAAAGAATCGCGGTTTGCGGCGGCTCCGGCGGGAATATGCTGGAGCTGGCGGCTGCGAAGGGCTGCGACACCTTCGTGACGGCAGACGTGAAGTACGACCGCTTCCTCGCGGCAAAGGAGCTTGGCATCAACCTGATCGACGCCGATCACTTCTGCACGGAAAATGTGGTCATCCCGGTCCTGCAGGAGAAACTTCAGCGGCAGTTCCCGGATGTCACGTTCACCGTCAGTCAGGTGCTCCATCAAACCGCACAGACATATTGTCCATAACGTATGCCGCCGGCACGGTGCCGGCGGCATATTCTCGTCCCGGACCTCATACAGTTTTGGTAAGACTGATGAGGAGAGGACGACAGAATGGACAATTCTTCAATTTACGCAGACATTGCCGCCCGTACCGGCGGGAATATTTACATCGGCGTTGTCGGCCCGGTACGCACCGGGAAATCGACCTTCATCAAACGCTTCATGGAAACGCTCGTGCTTCCGAATATTTCCGATGATTACGTGCGGGAGCGTGCGCGCGACGAGCTGCCGCAAAGCGGATCCGGCCGGACGATCATGACAGCAGAGCCGAAGTTTGTCCCGGAGGATGCCGTCTCGATCGAGCTGGATGCTTCCGTGCGCGCCTCCGTGCGGCTGATCGACAGCGTTGGATATATGATCCCCGGCGCAAACGGTCAGTACGAAAACGGGGAAGAGCGTCTGGTCACAACGCCGTGGTACGATCACGAGATCCCCATGCGCGTTGCGGCGGAAGAGGGAACGCGCAAAGTTATCCGCGAGCACTCGACGATCGGCATTGTCGTCACGACCGACGGCAGCGTGACCGAGCTCGCGCGGGAGGACTATGCCGCGGCAGAAGCACGCATCGTTGCAGAGCTTCAGGACATCGGCAAGCCGTTTCTCATCCTGCTCAACACGGCCGATCCGGCGGGGGAGGCCGCACAGACATTGGCGGCTCAGCTGCGCGAGCAATACGATGCCGCCTGCCTGCCGGTCAACTGTCTGGAGCTGACGGAGCAGGATATTCTGGAGATCCTGCGCTCGGTATTGTATGAATTCCCGGTCACAGAGGCTTGCTTCCGTATGCCGGAGTGGATGGACGTCCTGCCGCCCGAAAATGAGACAAAGCAGCAGCTCTATGCACTGCTGCGTGAACAGATGCCGTCACTGCACCGCCTGCGTGACGCACGGCGCGCGGCGCAAGTGCTCGCAGACAGCGAACTGTTGGAAGCGGCGGACGTGGAAAACGTCTCCGTGGACACCGGGGCCGTTTGTTACGTGCTCATATTTCCGCGCGCGCTGTACTACAGCATCATCAGCGAACAGGCGGGCGTTTCCCTGCGCAGTGATGGGGAGCTCATCTCGTTTCTGGCGGAAATGGGGCGTATCCAGGCTGACTATCAGCACATCCGCGGCGCACTGGAGGACGTGCGCAGCAAGGGCTACGGGGTCGTCATGCCGTCGGCCGGTGATCTGCAGCTGGCAGAGCCGGAGATCGTCCGCAAGGGCGGGCGCTACGGCGTCCGGCTCAAGGCCAGCGCAAAAGCCATTCACATGTTCCAGACTACGATCGAGACAGAGGTCTCGCCGGAGATCGGCGGAGAGAACGCATCGAGCGAGATCCTCGGCTTCCTGCTGCAGGGCTTTGACGGGGATGTCGAGCAGCTCTGGCAGTCCAACATTTTCGGGAAACCGATCTATACGATCGCACGCGAGGGCGTGGAGGAGAAACTCAGCTGCCTGCCGACGAAAGCGGTCGGAAAGCTCCAGGAAACTTTGCAGCGTGTGGTCAATGAGGGCAGCGGAACACTGATCTGTATTATTTTGTGACAGGAGCTCGGTCTGGTGTCCGGGAACCGGCTTGCAGACGCTTTTTTTGAGAATAGCAAATCGTTATAACAGGCATCCGGCAAAGCGCCGGATGCCTGTTTATGTTGCTTCTGTTCTTGATTTCAGGATTTGTGTCTTGAAATCAGGAATCATGAATATTCTTGAATTTGTGCTGATGCAATGGTAAACTGTGGTCATGGAAGTCCCTCGAGTTTGTCTATGACGACGGCAACCAGCCGTTCGCTGTGATCTACAAGCACGGCCAGACAACGGAGCTCTATTACTACGTCCTCAACGCGCAGGGCGATGTGTCCGCCATCCTCGATTCGAGCGGCAAACTCGCTGCGTCCTACGACTATGACGCCTGGGGCAACTGCACGGTGTATGACAGCAGTGCGAAAGTCCTCACCGATCCTACCAGCATCGCCAACCTCAACCCCCTGCGCTACCGCGGCTATTACTACGACGCCGAGACCGGCTTCTACTACCTCCAGAGCCGCTACTATGATCCGGCCATCTGCCGGTTCATCAACGCCGACGGGTTATTTACAGATGGGTTTATTGGGGCAAATCTGTTTGCATATTGTGCGAACAATCCTGTAAATACGACTGATCCTACTGGTAACTTTGCAATTACAGCGACAGTGGCTTTGATCACCTTCGGCATAGCACTTGCAGCAACTGCTTTGGCTGGTGGTAGATATCATTATTGTTAGTGCGTATAATTCTGCCGGCGGAGATAGAGAACAGCAAACAAAAAATGTTAAGGCGGCTTTGGGAACAATCAAAGCATTCATAGTTGGGCTTGAGAAAATAACTCCTCAATTTTAAGGAAGGAGCCGTTATGGACTTTACTCATGATTACATGCGGGCGCTGCTGGCAAAAGAGATCGACGTGGCAGCCGAATTGCAGAAGCAGAGATCTCAGGTCGTTTATCAGCAGTATTGTGCAGGTGGTACGATGCATCGTGGCTACTATTGTCCAAGCTTGACGGAAGATCTCTGGCTCGGCAACACAAAACGTGGCCGCCTTTGCAAGAAGCGGCCGCCGGAGGAAAGACTTTCTCATATATACGGCTTTGATGCATCGGATCGCTTGATCACGGTCAAGCACGTGCACTGCTTAGAGGAGTATATTTTGTACGGTGCAGGAGTGACATTGGGTATAGAGATAGATAATGCTAACAATGCAAGCGCGGTAAATATTTGCCAGTACGACAAAAATGACAGAATTCAAATATATAAACGTTATTTTCTCACGCCGGAGGCAGATCAGGTTTTCTACATGACCCGAGAGACGTTCCGCTACCTGTCGGATCGGGTTATAGATAATTGGTACAGAGAGATGGAGTATGAAGGAGAATGGTTTCACACGCATCATCGTTACGTGTTTCCGGTGAAAGACGGATGTCTGGGTGACTATACTGCAGAAAATTTTTATCATGGTCGATGCGGTGTTAAGATCCCTTATCGAGTGACAAAAAAGCGAAAAGTCCCGCCATGTAGCCCTGAAAATAGGTGATTCAGTAAGCGGGCGGTGCAGCAGCACCGCCCGCAGGAAAATGGACAAGTGGTCACTATGATGCGTACAACCGTCAGCACACAACCACAGATCATCATCGTTGCCTGCTGCATCACGCTGCATCTTTGTGTATATCGGCGGACGGCGCAGTAGATTTTTTCTCAAACCGGCAAAAATGACGTGGATTCCGGTTGGCGTTTTGTGTAAGGTTTGCGTTGTTTTCTTCACAATGCTGTGATAAACTATGGGCAAGAATTCTAAAGAAAACGAGGGATGTTTATGAAGGCACTTTCCAAAATTGCTGCCGGCGTGAGCCCGTCTGCGACGCTGGCCGTCAGCGCGCTGGCCAAGAAGATGAAAGCAGAAGGCAAAGACGTCATCGGCTTTGGCGCCGGTGAACCCGATTTTGCCACGCCCGACCGCATCAGCTATGCCGGTGTGCGCGCGATCTGCGACGGAAAGACGCGCTATACCCCGGCCGCCGGCATGATCGAGCTGCGTCAGGCGATCTGTGACCGCGCCAAGGCGGATTACGGTCTGGAATACGAGCCCACGCAGGCAGTTGTCGCCAGTGGCGCCAAGCATATGGTCTACATTGCGCTGGCCGCTCTGGTCGACCCGGGCGACGAAGTCATCGTCCCGGCCCCGTACTGGGTCAGCTATTATGAGATGGTGCGCCTGTTCGGCGGTGTGCCTGTGGTCGTCAATGTCAGTGAGGAGCAGGGCTTCCAGCTCACGCCGGAGCAGCTCGAGCACGCCATCACGGACAAGACGAAGGCCATCATTCTCAATAACCCCTCCAACCCGACCGGCGCTGTCTACCCGAAAGAGGCGCTCAAGGCTGTCGCCGATGTCTGCGTCAAGCATGACCTGTATATCATCTCGGATGAGATCTATGATAAGCTCGTCTATGACGGCGTGCCGTTCACCAGCGTCGCCGCGCTCAGTGACGAGATCAAGGCACACACGATCCTCATCAACGGCGTCTCCAAGACCTATGCCATGACCGGCTGGCGTATTGGATATGCGCTGTCCCCGGCACCGGTGGCCAAGGCCATGACCAATTACCTCAGCCATTCGACCGGTGCACCGGGCACGATGTGCCAGTGTGCGGCCATCGAGGCGCTCTCCGGCCCGCAGGACGAGGCAGAGCAGATGCGCCGGGTGTTTGAGCAGCGCCGCGACCTGATCGTGCGCCGCATCAACGCCATGCCCGGTGTCAGCTGCCTGAAGCCGAGCGGCGCGTTCTACGTCATGATGAATCTCGAGCAGATCCTCGGCAAGCAGATCGACGGTCAGGTCATCGGCAGCGGTGATGATTTTGCAAAGCTGCTGCTGGAAAAGAGCCTGGTCGCGGTCGTGCCGGGCAGCGGCTTCGGCGCACCGAATTTTGTGCGCCTGAGCTATGCGATCTCGACGGGAAATATTGAGACCGGCATGGATCGTCTGGAAGGCTTCCTGAAGCAGCTTCAGTAACTCAATATTGAGAGGCGCGCGGTTCGACCGCGCGCTTCTTTTTCTGTGCTTTGGTTGACGCGCCGGGCACAAAATGGTATCCTGAGAGCATGTCATAAGCGTCCGTTCCCGCCGCATACCATAGCAAGAGGGGGGAGCGCCGTGACAAAGTTACTCTATCAGCGGATCCTGGTCGTGCTGCTGGCGTTGATCGTGGTGTTCGGCGGCTGGTTTGCCGCCGACTGGCAGCTCCGGCGCGCGGAAGCGGCCGCAAACTGGACCGATCCAAAGCAGGTCCTGATCCTTGACGCCGGTCACGGCGGGGAGGACGGCGGGGCAGTGGCACCAAATGGGACGGTCGAGGCGGATATTAACCTGCAGATCGCGCTGCGCGCACGCGCGATCGCAGAGCTGACCGGCATTGAAGTCGTCATGACACGCGACAGCCCGGACATTGCATATCCGGACAATGCCACCACGATCGCCGAGCGAAAGAAAGCCGACCAGCACCAGCGCGCAGAGCTGATCCGAAAAACGGATAACGCCGTGCTCATCAGCATCCATCAGAACTGCTATCCGGATCGCAAACCGTCAGGTGCGCAGGTACTGTATGCGGCGAGCGACGGCAGCGAAGCGCTCGGCACACAGATCCATGACAATCTCGTTGCGTATCTTGACCCGCAAAACCGGCGCGTCGCGGCGCCGATCTCGGAGAAGATCTACCTGATGCGGGAAGTGAAATGTCCCGCAGTGCTGGTCGAGTGCGGCTTTTTATCCAATGAATCCGAGTGTACAAAGCTCAAGGACGGCGGCTACCAGACCAAACTGGCGGCCGTGATCATCGCGTCCTACTTACAATACCGGCAGTCTCTGCCGCAAACAGGAATGGTTACATGAAAGCAAAATCGAGTACAAAAACCGTTTTTTATTGCTCCGAATGCGGCAACGAGACGGCAAAATGGATGGGGCAGTGCCCGGCATGCGGCGCATGGAACACGCTGGTCGAGGCGCCGAAAGAACCCAAAATGTCTCTCGGCACGCGCGCAAAACGTATCGCACAGCCAAAACTGATCTCGGAACTGGACGCCGAGGAAGAACTGCGATTTTCCACAGGGATTGGGGAATTTGACCGCGTGCTCGGCGGCGGCGCCGTGCGCGGCTCGCTGGTTCTGGTCGGCGGCGCGCCCGGCATTGGTAAATCCACGCTGCTGCTGCAGCTCTGCGGCCGCATCAGCGAGCAGGAAACGATCCTTTACGTCTCCGGCGAAGAGAGCCAGCGCCAGCTGAAAATGCGCGCGCAGCGCCTCGGCGTTGATCACGGCAGCATCTATGTGCTGGCGGAAACGGACCTGAACACCGTTCTCGCCACGATCGACGACCTGCAGCCGACCGTCCTGATTGTAGATTCCATTCAGACTATGTACGACGCCGAGACGGCCTCGACGCCCGGCAGCATCAGTCAGGTGCGCGAGTGCACGATGCGCATCATGCGCTCGGCCAAGGACAGCGGCTATACGGCATTCGTTGTCGGCCACATCAACAAGGAGGGCAGCATCGCCGGCCCGAAGGTGCTCGAGCACATGGTCGACTGCGTGCTGTACTTCGAGGGCGATCAGAGTATGTCGTACCGCATTTTGCGCGCGGCAAAAAACAGATTCGGGTCAACCAACGAGATCGGCGTCTTCGAAATGGAAGATTCCGGGCTTCGAGAGGTAACAAACCCGTCGGAAATGTTACTGTCCGGACGTCCGACCAACACGCCGGGCACCTGCGTCGTCGGCGTCATGGAGGGTTCGCGCACGGTTCTGGCCGAGGTGCAGGCTCTGGTCACGCCGTCGGGCTACAGCGGCGCGCGCCGGAACGCCAACGGCATCGACTATAACCGCGCCATGCTGCTGCTGGCCGTGCTGGAAAAGCGTGCAGGTTTTTCGCTGTCGAGCTGCGATGCGTACATCAACGTCGTCGGCGGTCTGCGGCTGGACGAGCCGGCCACGGATCTGGCGGTCATTCTGGCAATCGCATCGAGCTATAAGGATCTGCCGGTCGGCAGCGATCTGGCCGCCGTCGGTGAGGTCGGCCTGTCCGGCGAGATCCGCTCCGTGAGCCATTTGAATCAGCGCCTGTCGGAGATCGCACGGCTGGGATTCCGGCGCTGCATCATCCCGGCGCACGTGCGCGATGATGTGCAGAAGCAAAACGGCCTGCAGACGATCCCGGTCAAAAACATCCGGGAAGCGCTCAAGGCTGTGTTCGGTGCGTAGATCTTTCGATTTCAGCTGCGAGAAAGCGCACGATGAAAAAATGAGAAAATAGTGTGAAAAAACAGCCGAAAGACGCTTATCGTGCTTTTCGGCTGTTTTCTCCTGCCATGAATTCGGCAAAATTTTTATTTTGCCGAATTATTTGTGGATTTCGTCAATAGACACTGCCCCATACTTCTGGTATGCTCTTATTAGAATTTGAGGTGTTGGCTATGGATTATTCAGATGCGACGCAGGTGCTGCGCGACTTTTTGATTTATCACGAAACGATCTGCGGGCATTCCAAGGCGACGGTCGACCAGTATTATCTCGACCTGCGGATGTTTCTGCGATTTTTAAAGCTCGACCGCGGGCTCGCGCCGCGCACGGCGGAATTGGACGAGATCTCCATTGCGGATGTGGATATTTCCTTCCTGCGTGCCGTAACGCTCACGGAGGTTTACAGTTTTCTGGCCTATCTGTCGCGCGACCGCGTCAGACAGCCGAATGCGCACGAGCCGGAATACGGCTTGAGCGCCAGCTCGCGTGCGCGCAAGATCGCCGCGATCCGCAGCTTCTTCAAATACCTGACCGTGAAAGCGAAGCTGTTGGAGGAAAACCCGGTGCAGGATCTCGACTCCCCGAAGATCCCCAAGACCCTCCCCCACTATCTCACACTGGAAGAAAGCAAGCGGCTGCTGTCCGTTGTGGATGGGAAAAACAAGGAGCGCGATTATTGCATTCTGTGTATTTTTCTCAACTGTGGTCTGCGCATCTCGGAGCTGGTCGGCTTGAACCTGCAGGATGACCACGGCGACAGTCTGCGCATCCTTGGCAAGGGCAGCAAAGAGCGTGTTGTCTACCTCAACGACGCCTGCCGCGAGGCGCTCGACCGCTATCTGGCTGTGCGCAGCGAAATCGCGCCGCCGCGCACGACGGCCATGTTTCTCTCCAACCGGCGCACGCGCATCAGCTGCGATTCCGTACAGGTCATGGTTAAGAAAAACCTGACCCGCGCGGGACTGGACGCCAGCCAGTATTCCACGCATAAACTGCGGCATACCGCCGCTACACTGATGCTGCAAAACGGCGTGGATGTGCGCACGCTGCAGGAGGTGCTCGGCCATGAACACCTGAACACCACGCAGATCTACACCCATGTAGACAACGATCAGCTGCGCACGGCTGCAGCGGCAAATCCGCTGGGAGAATTCTCTCCTGACGAGAAAACGGCGAAAAAAATCTCCGATTCCTGAAAACAGGGATCGGAGATTTTGCTTGCTTATTTGGATTTGACCTTCGGCAGGTAATCGCGGACGCGATGATGCGGCTTATCGAAGCCGAACGCACGGATCGCCATCAGCAGCGTGCCGAGCGCGGCAGCGCCGTCCAAAACGGCGGCGAACCACAGCGTACAATAGCCGAGCTCTGCCATCACCAACAGCAGGGCCTTCACGACCACGCCAATCGCCAGATGCTCGCGGCAGATGCCCTCGACCCAGCCGGCCGTCTCGATCGCCTCCGGCAACAGGTACGGATCCTGGCTTGTGAGCAGGATATCGGCGTCAAACCGCTCGTCGCTCTCCTCCGGGATCACGCAGGCGTCCAGATCTGCCGATGAGTGCTCCGGATGCGCCGTGCAACGGCGGTCATAATACAGCAGCAGTTCCCCGTCGCTCAGGTTCTCCACCTGCTGCGACAGGATCTGTTCCTTTTCCGCCCCGCTGCGCTTGCAATAGAGGTGATCCGCCTTGAGCTCTTTTGCATTCTCTGCAACGGAGTCGTTGCTGGCATTGCTGAAGAGCGTGATCGTGTGCACGCCCAGCGCACGCAGCTCTTTGAGCGCGGGCTTCGTGTCCGACTGCACAACTTCCTGCAGCAGGATCTTGCCTGCATACTGCTCACCAACGGATACATAGACCACATAGCCGTCTGTCAGGTCTGCATCCGGGATGTCCACACCCTTGAGGATCATCAGCTCACGCGTGCCGACGCAAACGCGGGTCGATTCAATGTAAACCTCCACGCCGCTCTCGGGAATATCCACCGCGCGGGAGAGATACTGCGTGAGAATGGGGCCGCTGTAGGCAGCGCAGATCGCGCGCGCCGTGCGGCTGTTCGAGCAGGACTCCGCATTGGCCGCCAGTTGCAGCAGGGCCTCCGGCGTCAGCTGACTGGATTTCACGCTGATCACCTTCGGAAGCTGGCTGTCCCCTTTCCCTTCATCGACTGCAACCGCACGCACGGCGTTGAGCGCGCGCATGCTGCGGCAGCTGCGAAACAGCACGTCGCAGCGGTATGCACCGTTGACGGCACTGTACCACACCAGCGGCACAGAAATCAGCAGCGCACACGGGGTGGAAAGAAAGAGGACGATCATGGCGGCATGAATTGCCCGGGAAACCGTTGCGACCTTGAGCACGATCTCCAGCACGGCCACCAGCACCGCAATGCACAGACCGGCCGGTGCAAGATAGCCGATCCACTTCGGGGCGGCGAATTCAGCCGGAGAATGGATCTCCCCGCCGACGGCGGCTTCCAGCGTTTTCTGCGCATGCACCGTAACGACCGCGATCAGGATCGACACGACCCGGTACACGAGCAGGAAAACGGCGGCATCCACCGGCTGCCCGACCGCCATCGTACCGATCACGCACACGATCACGATCACCGCGGGCCGGAACACCTGCCGGTCCAGAATGCAGGCGATCGCAGATGCAAGGTAGTCATACCCGGCGGCGAGCGCGGACAAAGCCAAAAGGATATACTGCACCACCGTGTTGTGCACCAGTGCGCCGATGACGCACAGGATCAGCGCCGCAGCAAGACGCACGATCAGCACAAGATCCAGTCCCGTTTCCGGAAACAGGCGCAGTGTTCTCCAATTATAATCCGGCCGGTCGGCAGCAAAACAGCTTGCAGACAGCCGCATCAGAAGTTCCTGAAAATTCATGGGAGTTCCCCCTGTTCAGACTGAGCCGTATGCAGACAGCAGCTCAGGCTTTTCCGTCGCAGCCGAGCACATCGACGATCTTGTGCTTGACAAGCTGCTTGATGTTTTCCCGCGCGGGGCCGAGGTACTTTCTCGGGTCAAATTCTGCCGGGTGCTCGGCAAGATACTTGCGGATCGTACCGGTCATGGCCAGACGCAGGTCAGAGTCAATATTGATCTTGCACACGGCCAGGCGCGCTGCCTGACGCAGCTGATCCTCCGGCACACCGATCGCACCTGGCATAGCGCCGCCGAACTCGTTGATCATCTGTACGTATTCCTGCGGCACGGACGACGAGCCGTGCAGCACGATCGGGAAGCCTGGCAGCCGCTCGGAGACTTCCTCAAGAATATCGAAACGGAGCTGTGGCTTCGTGCCGGGCTTGAACTTGTAAGCGCCGTGGCTCGTGCCAATGGCGATCGCAAGCGAATCGCAGCCGGTGCGCTCGACGAATTCCTGCACATCCTCCGGGCGCGTATAGGACGAATCCTCGGCCTTGACCTTGACATCGTCCTCAATGCCGGCCAGCGTGCCGAGCTCTGCCTCCACGACGGCGCCGTGTGCGTGCGCGTATTCCACGACCTGGCGCGTCAGTGCGACATTTTCCTCAAACGGCTTGGAAGAAGCGTCGATCATAACAGAAGAAAAGCCGTCATCGACACAGGCCTTGCACAGCTCAAACGTGTCCCCGTGGTCCAGATGGAGACAGATCGGCAGGCCGGTTTCGATCACGGCGGCTTCCACCAGCTTGACCAGGTACGTACGGTTGGCATACTTGCGCGCGCCGGAGGATACCTGAAGGATCACCGGCGCGTTGCACTCCTTGGCAGCCTCCGTGATGCCCTGAATGATCTCCATATTGTTCACGTTGAAGGCACCAATGGCATAGCCGCCTGCATACGCTTTTGCAAACATTTCCTGAGAAGTTACAATCGACATTGACAAGTCAACTCACTTTCATATAATATATAGAATGTCAATATGATGCAAAACAGATCATTGGTTCAATTTATTTTACACATGTTTTTAGATAATATCAATAGTGGAATTCAATGTTTCAGTAAAATCTATCAATTCTTTGAATTTATGGAGGTACGTTATGTCCGGTGAATTAAAAGGCGCGTGTATCTTTGGGCAGTCCGGCGGGCCGACTGCAGTCATCAATGCCAGCGCCTATGGAGTGCTCAAGACTGCGTTGGAATCCGATGCCATTACCAACGTTTACGGTGCGGCCCATGGCATCCGCGGCGTTCTGGATGACCGCCTGTATGATATCGCTCAGGAGGATCCGGACGAGCTCCGCCTGCTGCTGCACACGCCATCGTCGGAGCTGGGCTCCTGCCGCTACAAAATGGCAGACCCGGACGCGGACGATACGGATTACCGTCGTATTCTGGAGATCTTCCGGAAATACAACGTGCGCTACTTCTTCTATAACGGCGGCAACGACTCCATGGATACCTGCAACAAGATCAGCCGCTATATGCAGGCGCACGATTGGGACTGCCGCGTGATGGGCGTGCCCAAGACTATCGACAACGACCTCTTCGGCACCGATCACTGCCCCGGCTTTGCGAGCGCCGCCAAGTACATAGCGACCTCCTGCATGGAAGTGTCCAAGGACTGCCGTGTATATGACACCGGCACGATCACGGTCGTGGAGATCATGGGCCGCCACGCCGGGTGGCTGGCCGGCAGCGCCGCGCTGGCATCGGCCTGCGGCTCCGGGCCGGATCTGATCTATCTGCCGGAAGTCGATTTTGACATGGAGCAGTTCCTTGCGGATGTGCACCGCATCTACGAGGAGAAAAATAACGTTCTCATCGCTGTTTCCGAGGGCATCCACTACGCGGACGGCTCATTCGTTTCCGAGGCCAAGGCCTCCGCGACCGACGGCTTCGGCCATGCGCAGCTCGGCGGTCTGGCGGCGCGTCTGGCGCAGGTGATCAAGGAGCACGAACATGCGAAAGTGCGCGGCATTGAGCTGTCGCTGCTGCAGCGCGCGGGCGCGCATCTCGCCTCTCAGACGGATATCGACGAAGCGTTTGCCGCCGGTAAGATGGCTGTCGAGGCGGCGCTCTCCGGCGAGACCGGCAAGATGGTCGCGTTTGAGCGCATCATGGCAGACGGTCAGTATGCCTGCCGCATGAAGCTCATTCCGCTCTCCGATGTCGCAAACTATGAAAAGAAAGTCCCGGTGGAATGGATCGTGCCGGAGGGCAACAACGTCACGCAGGACTTTATCGACTATGCCCTGCCGCTCATTCAGGGCGTGCCGGAGATCCCGCTGGAAAATGGCCTTCCCCGCTATGCACGGCTGAAAAAGGTGCTTGCAGAATAAACGAAACGCAGAGTCGGCGGAAATCGCCGACTCTGTTTATTGGTGCTGTTCAAGCGTGGGAAAATATGATAAACTAATTTATTATCTATTGTTACGAAGGAGTTTCCAAAATGATCACTGTTGATGACCTCTCGCTGCAGTACAGCGGAGCCCCGCTGTTTTCCAAGGTGAACCTGCAGTTTACCCCCGGCAACTGCTATGGCATCATCGGCGCCAACGGCGCCGGCAAATCCACGTTCCTGAAGATCCTCTCCGGTCAGCTCGAGCCGAGCACCGGCAGCGTCTATATTGACCCCAAGGCCAGAATGTCCGTCCTCAAGCAGGATCAGACGATGTACGATGCCTATACCGTCATGGACACGGTCATCATGGGCAACCAGCGCCTGTATGACTGCGGCAAGGAGAAGGACGCCATCTACGCCAAGGACGAGATGACGGACGAGGACGGCATCCGCGCCTCCGAGCTCGAGGAGGAGTTTGCCGATCTCGGCGGCTGGGAGGCGGAGTCGGATGCATCCCGCATCCTGCAGGGGCTCGGCGTCGCGCCGGAGCATCACGAGACGATGATGTCCGACATGGATCCGCGCCTGAAGGTGAAAGTCCTGCTGGCGCAGGCGCTCTTCGGCCACCCGGACATTATCCTGCTCGACGAGCCGACGAACAATCTCGACCTTGCGAGCGTCGTCTGGCTGGAAGATTTTCTGATGGATTACGACGGCACGGTGCTCGTCGTGTCGCATGACCGCTATTTCCTCAATAACGTCTGTACGCACATCGTCGATATCGACTACGGCAAGATCAAAATGTATGTCGGCAACTACGACTTCTGGTACGAATCCAGCCAGCTCATGCAGAAGCTCGTCAAGGATCAGAACAAGCGCGCCGAGCAGAAGATCCAGGAACTGCAGACCTTTATCGCCCGCTTCTCCGCTAACAAGTCCAAGTCCCGGCAGGCCACATCCCGCCGCAAGCTGCTCGAAAAGATTTCCGTTGAGGACATGCCCGCCTCCAGCCGCCGCTATCCGTGGGTCGGCTTCAAGGCCGAGCGTGAGCCCGGCAAGGATCGCCTGTTCGTGACGGATATCAGCAAGACCGTCGACGGCGAAAAGCTGCTCAACCACGTGAGCTTCATCGTCGGCAAGGAGGACAAGATCGCCATTCTCGGCAAGAACGAGCTCGCCGTGACGATGCTCTTCAAGATCCTCATGGGCGATGAAGAGCCGGACGAGGGCACAGTCAAGTGGGGCGTCTCGACCACGCAGGCCTACTTCCCCAAGGATCACAACAGCTATTTTGAAAACTGCGACTATGACCTCATCGACTGGATGCGCCAGTTCTCCACCGATAAGCGCGAGAGCTACCTGCGCACGTTCCTCGGCCGGATGTTGTTTTCCGGCGATGATGTCTATAAGCAGGTCAAGGTTTTGTCCGGCGGCGAGAAAGTGCGCTGCATGATCTCGAAGATGATGCTCTCGGGGGCCAACTTCCTCGTGTTCGACCAGCCGACGAACCATCTCGATCTGGAGAGTATCGCGGCACTCAACAACGGCATGGCCGCCTTCCCCTACAATATCATCTTCACGAGCCACGACCACCAGCTCACGCAGACGGTCGCCAACCGCATCATTGAGATCACGCCTGACGGCATCATCGACCGCCGCTGCACGTACGACGAGTATATGCACATCGCGGGTCAGGAAGCGGAATAAATCATGGAGCAGCTTGCGAAAAACCAACTGCACACCGCCGAGATCACGGGCTATACGTCCGACGGTGCAGGTGTATGCCACATTGCCGGCCGCGCCGTGTTCGTGAAAGGCGCGCTCGCCGGCGAGACGTGGCAGGTCCGTATCCTGAAGGTGACGGCAAATGCCGTCTATGGCAAGGCAGAGCAGTGCCTGTCCCCTGCCCCGGCGCGCACGCAGCCGCCCTGCCCGGTTTACCGCACCTGCGGCGGCTGCAGCCTGCAGCATATGGACTACGACGAGCAACTGCGCATGAAGCTCCAGCGCGTCAACGATGCGCTCACGCGCATCGGCGGCGTTTCGATGCCGGTACAGGACATCATCGGTATGGAATATCCGCTCTGTTACCGGAACAAGGCGATCTACGCCGTCGGCACGAAAGACGGCCGCGTGGTCAAGGGCTTTTACCGCGCGTCCAGCCATGACATTACGCCTGTGGAGCAGTGCCTGCTCCAGCTCCCGCTCGCGGACAAGGCGGCGCAGGCGGTCTGCGACTGGATGGATCTGCGCGGCGTTGCGCCGTATGACGAAGCCACCGGCCGCGGCACGGTGCGGCATCTGTTCACGCGCTGCGCCATGCACACGCCAGACGCCGTACTGTGCATCGTCTCTGCACGTGGGTTCGGCGCGCAGACGGACGACCTGATCGCCTACCTGCGCGAGCACTGCCCGGAGCTGACCGGCATCGTGCTCGATGTCAACAAGCAGAAAGGCAACGTTGTGCTCGCGGGAGATTTCTATACGCTCTGGGGAGAGCCGGAGTTGACCGACCGCCTCTGCGGGCTGACGTTCACGCTCTCGCCACAGGCGTTTTATCAGGTCAATCCCGTGCAGGCCGAGCGGCTGTATGAGCGCGCGGTGGAATACGCCGTCAACGCGCCGACGGATCAGGTGCTGGATCTGTACTGCGGCGCCGGGACGATCAGCCTGTGCCTGGCGCGAAAGGCCGCGCACGTCATCGGGGCAGAGATCGTGCCGGAGGCGATCGAGAACGCGCGCCGGAACGCGGAGCGAAACGGCATCGAAAATGCGGAGTTTCTCTGTGCCGATGCCGGCGCCGCAGCGGCAGAGCTGGCCCGGCGCGGCGTCCGGCCGGACTGCATTGTGGTCGATCCCCCGCGCAAGGGCATGTCCCCGGATGCCATTGACGCAATGGTGTCCATGCAGCCGCCACGCATCGTCTATGTCTCCTGCGACCCGGGCACGCTCGCGCGCGATGTGAAGCTGCTCACACAGCACGGCTACACGCTCAAGCAGGCGCTGGCCGTGGATATGTTCCCGCAGACGCCGCATGTGGAGACGGTTTGTCTCTTAGTTCTGAGAAATCCTGTGACACATATCAATATTGATGTGGATGTGGAAGAAATGGTGCAGGATAAAAGAGGACTGGCAACCTATGGGCAAATCAAGGATTATGTTTTGGAACACAGCGGATTGAAGGTTAGTAGTCTTTATATCGCACAGGTAAAACAGAAATACGGCATCATTGAGCGTGAGAACTACAATAAACCGAAATCTGAAAACGCCAAGCAGCCTCAATGCCCGCCGGAGAAGGAAGAAGCGATCACGGAGGCACTGAAGCATTTTAATATGCTATGAAATAAGAGGTAATTCATGTATAACCCACAGCTTGAAACCTTTCTGCGTGTTGCAGACGCTGGGAGCTTTAATAAGGCGGCGGAGGAGAGCTACATCACGCCCACGGCTGTCATCAAGCAAATCAATCTTTTAGAAGAATCCCTCGGCGTGAAGCTCTTCGACCGCAGCCACCGGGGGCTGCAACTCACAAAAGCTGGGCGCTCTATGTACCAGGATGCAAAATATATCATCCAGTATTGCCGGGACTCCGTGACTCGGGCAAAAAACGCCATGCAGGAGGATGAGAACATCATCCGCATCGGTTCCTCGCCCATGACTCCGGCACAGCTTTTGATGGATCTCTGGTCCAGAGTTCAAACGCTGCACCCGGACATCAAATTTCAGATCGTCCCCTTTGAGAATACCCCGGAAAATGCGAGAGAGATCCTTGCAAATCTCGGAAAGAACATTGATGTAGTAGGCGGTATTTTTGATGAGACCATGCTGCACCTGCGGGGCTGTGCTGGGTTGGAGCTGACGCGGGGGCGCTTCTGCTGTGCAGTCTCCATCCACCACCGGCTGGCGGACAAAGACAAGCTGCAAGTTTCTGACCTCTATGGGGAGAATCTGCTGCTGATGCACCGGGGCTGGAGCCATTATGTGGATCAACTCCGGGATGACCTCTGGCAGCACCATCCGCAGATCCATATCGTAGATTTCGACTTTTACAACATGGATGTGTTCAACCGCTGTGAGAACACCAATGACGTTTTGCTGGCGATTCCCGGTTGGGCAACTGTCCATCCGCTTCTGAAGATAATCCCAGTGGAATGGAATTACAGCATTCCCTATGGCATTCTCCATTCCCCGGAGCCGACACCGACGGTACAGCGCTTTTTGGATGCAGCCAAAATCATCAGCAAAGAGCTGTACAACTGATTATAACCTAAAGGTATATACTGATGAACGAAGCGAGACTTCTCTTGAAGTCTCGCTTTTTTTATACTATAGGCAGAAGTTCAGGAAAAGGCAGATGATGATATGAAGTTTGGATGTTTCTCTGCGCTGCTGTTTTGTACGGCGCTTCTGCTGAGCGGTTGCGGTGCTCGTGAACCGCAGGAACCTGCGGAAACCACTCCACCCCAAACAGCAGCATTTACAAGGAAAAGTAAAATCGAAGATGTGAAGAATGCTCCAATATTCGGTTCTTACGGACGGTTGCTGTTCCCTGTAGAGGATGCCTACTACAGCGGCGACACGCTGGAAGAACTTCAGCTGACCTACTACAGCCATATTGATCCAGACGAAACGGTGGAGATCGTGAACACCCTGCGAGAGCAGGCAGCGGACGGCCAAACCATCTTCTATGACATCTACACCGACGAGGAAAAGGCGGCTGACCCTGCCAAAGAAGATACAGGATTGTTTTTCTTCAAGGGAATCCCCGGCGAGAAGTTCGCCATCTGCAATGCAGGCGGTGCCTTTGCCTATGTGGGCGCCATGCAGGACAGCTTCCCTCATGCGCTGGAGCTTTCCAAAAAGGGCTACAACGCCTTCGCTCTCATTTATCGCCCCGGCGCACAGACCGCCTGCGAGGACTTGGCAAGAGCCATCCGCTTCATCTTTGACCATGCGGACGAACTGGAAGTGGACACCGATTGCTACTCCCTATGGGGCGGCTCAGCGGGAGCGCGAATGGCGGCGTGGCTTGGGTCTTACGGTGCAGAAGCCTTTGGCGGCGGCAATCTGCCCCGTCCCGGTGCGGTCATCATGCAGTACACAGGATTGAGCGAGTATTCCGAAAGTGATCCGCCCACCTATGCCTGTGTCGGTGACAGGGACGGCATCGCCAACTGGCGGGTCATGCAGGCGCGGCTCGAAGCCATGCAGCAGGCCGGGATCGACACGGAGTTTCATGTGTATTCCGGTCTGGGTCACGGCTTTGGACTTGGGACTGGAACCAGCGCCGAAGGCTGGATCAATGATGCCGTCGCCTTTTGGGAAAAACAAATGAAGAAATAACATTCAGAAAGGATGCGTTTTTATGAACAACTTTATTTTTGAAAACAAGACCAAGGTGTATTTCGGCAAGGGCGGCGTGAAAGAGTACCTCGGCAGTCTGCTGGTGAACTACGGGGAAACCGTCATGCTGGCCTACGGCGGCGGCTCGATCAAGCGCAACGGCGTGTACGATGAGATCATGGGTATCCTGAATGCCGCCGGCAAGCGCGTCGTGGAGTTCGACCGCATCATGTCCAACCCCACTTATGCCAAGGTGCAGGAGGGCGCGAAGCTGGCGCGTGAAAATCACGTCGATCTGATTCTCGCCGTGGGCGGCGGCAGCGTTTCCGACTGCTGCAAGGTCATCTCCGCACAGGCGAAGCTGGACGAGGACATTTGGGAACTGGAGAACACCAAGCACACATTCCCAACAGAGTTTATCCCCCTCGGCACCATCGTCACGGTGTTCGGTACCGGCAGCGAGATGAATAACGGTGCCGTCATCACCCACGAGGAAAAGAAAATCAAGGGCGCTCTTTGGGGCGCGCAGGCGGAGTTCGCGTTCCTTGACCCCAGCTACACCCTGTCCGTTCCCATGAAGCAGGTTATTTCCGGCGCGTTCGACACGCTGAGCCATGCGATGGAAACCTACTTCGGCAAGCCGGATGAAAACAACCTGTCCGACGATATTAACGAAGCCGTCATGCGCAGCGTCATCCGGAACATCCGCGTTCTGCTGACCGACCCGGAGAATTACGATGCCCGCAGTGAGCTGGCGTGGGCGTCCGCCATGGCAGAAAACGGCGTTCTGAAGATTGGAAAAGTCACAGACTTCCAGTGCCATATGCTGGAGCACCAGTTGGGCGCGTACACCAACTGCAACCACGGTGCAGGTCTGGCGGTGATCCACCCCGTTCTGTACCGCCATATCTACAAGTCCGGCGCGGCCCGGTTTGCACGGTTTGCGCAGAATGTCTGGGGTGTTGCACCCAAGGGCAGCATTGAGGAGACGGCTGCTGCCGGTATCGACGCACTGGCTGCGTTCATCAAGGAAATTGGACTGCCCACCACCTTTGCAGAGCTGGGAATTCCCGCCGACACCGACTTCCGTGCCATTGCGGATTCTACCGTTTTCACCGAGGGCTGCTGCAAAAAGTTGACCCACGATGAAATATATGACATTCTCTGCGAATGTAAATAAAACTAAAATTGAATTGAAAGGATGATTTTATCATGGAAAAACTGACTGCACTACTGCTGAGCGTCGTGCTCGTACTTAGCCTTGCCGCCTGCGGCTCTGCCAACAAGCCTGCATCTTCCACCACGCAGCCCGAAACCGGCAAGACGCTGGTGGTCTACTACTCCGCTTCCGGTAACACCGAGCGGGTGGCCAAGGATATTGCAGAGGCCGCCGGTGCCGACCTCTTTGAGATTGTTCCCACTGAAGTCTACACCAGCGAGGACCTGAACTGGACGAACTCCGACAGCCGCGTCAGCCGGGAGCATGACGACGAGTCCCTGCGGGATGTGCCCCTGACCACCACTGAAGTTCCCGATTGGGATTCCTATGACACCGTGTTCATCGGTTATCCCATCTGGTGGGGTATCGCAGCGTGGCCCGTGGACACCTTTGTAAAAAACAATGATTTCACCGGCAAGACCGTCATCCCCTTTGCCACTTCTTCCTCCTCCGGCATGGGTCAGAGCGGCAGTTTGCTGGCCGACATGGCCGGTACCGGCGAGTGGCAGGAAGGCCAGCGGTTCTCCTCCGGCGTTTCCAGTGATGATGTGCAGTCCTGGGTCAATGGACTGGGTCTGTAATGCGTAGGAACAGAGTTTTCGCCGCAATGCTTGCAATTCTCATGGTCGTGTCGCTGACCGCCTGTGGCCGGGAGTCCGTCGGGACTCCCGGCGGTGAGCTGGAAAACGGCGTTGCGGCTATTGAGGATGCTATGACAACGAAACCAAACGAAAGCAGTTCTGCTTCTACCACCCCCATCGATGATCTGCGTAACGGATCTTCGACGGACACCGTAGCCACGCCGGGCGATTTTCCTGATGCATACAACTACGGCAGCGGCAAGATTTCCGATTATTCACGCATAGCCATGCTGCAAAAGATGCCGGAACCGGCAGGTAATAACACCGTGCTGAATACGGCAGCAGACCCTGCAAACATTCAAGTGCTCTATCTCTGGGAGGAAGGCAATGCCCCCGCCAGGACGAAATTTACGCAGGACATGACCGGATATTTCGATGACTGGAACTTCCGCCCCTATGTCACCGCTATCCCCGTCCGGGAGGGCGTGAAGCCAAAAGGTGCGGTGGTGCTGATGGCGGGCGGCGCTTATCAGTTCCGGGGCAACTACACCGATTCGCTGCCCACCGCCGCAGCACTGCGAGAGCTGGGCTTTCAGACCTTCATCGTAGATTACCGCCTGTCTCCCTATACGCAGGAGGAAGGTGCGCTGGATGTGGCGAGAGCCGTCCGCTTTGTCCGCAAAAATGCGGAGATCTATGGTATTGACCCAGATGATATTGCCGTCATGGGCTTTTCGGCGGGCGGCATTCAGGCCGGTGAATTTCT
>OIXA01000677.1_pt1 | contig 48372 bp, 39 predicted proteins | sample 1587721 | NCBI WGS metagenome assembly OIXA01 (sample SAMEA3888900, study PRJEB22519) | human gut metagenome | biome: human gut; feature: human-associated habitat; material: faeces | place: Denmark | collected 2013
CCAACGACCCCCTGATTAACAGTCAGGTGCTCTAACCAACTGAGCTATTGAAGCAATTGCAAAACCCAGAAAACCGGTCTCTCCGAGAATTGCGATGCAAAAGTACTTGCAATTTTTGAATTATGCAATATTTTTTGAAAAAATCTTACCAAAAAAGCCGATTTTATGCTTTTTTCAGCTTTCATACCCCCAATATATCGGCAATAAGTAGTACTTTAGCAGAATAATTCTCAAAACATATGACACGAAAAAATTTAAGGAATTTAGCGATTTTCGTTTTAGCCGCCACTCTTTTTACGCCAATGGCGTGGAGCGGGAAGAAGAAAGCGAAAGGCGAAGCGGCAGAAGGCAGCGAAGCGGCGGTGATTCGGAATCTGGATATTTTCAACTCTTTATATAAGGAGTTGAACACTTTTTATGTTGACACGCTCAACGCTAAAAAGCATATCGAAACCGCCATCAACTCGATGCTCGACGAAATCGACCCCTACACCGAATATATCAACGACGACAACCAGGACGACTTTCTGGTGATTAGCACCGGCGAATACGGCGGCATCGGTTCCTACATCATGGAACGCAAGACCGGCGGCGTATTTATTTCGGGTCCTTACGCCGACAGCCCTGCGGCTCGTGCCGGATTGAAGTGCGGCGACCAAATCATTATGATTGACGGCGACAGCGTGGCTTCGCTGAAAAGCGCCGAGGTGAGCAAACGCCTGAAAGGTCAGGCCAACACCCAAATCAAGGTGACCATCAAGCGCCCCTACACCACCGACAGCATCAAGACGTTCACCTTCACCCGTGAGAAAATCAAACTCAACCCCGTCACCTACTACGGCGTGACGAAAGACAACATAGGCTACATCGCGCTCAACACCTACAACGAGCACTCTGCCGAGGGTGTGAAGAAGGCGTTGCTCGAATTCAAGGCCAACCCTGCCGTGAAGGCGGTGGTGCTCGACCTGTGCGGCAACGGCGGCGGACTGGTGGACGAAGCCATCAAAATTCTCGGCTTCTTCCTGCCTAAAGGCACTGAGGTGCTGACCACAAAAGGCCGCACCACAAAGGATTACCGTGTGTATAAAACCTCGGAGCAACCCATCATGCCCGATATGCCACTGGCGGTGCTCATCGACGGCGGGTCTGCCTCGGCAAGCGAAATCACCGCTGGCGCACTCCAAGACCTCGACCGCGCCGTGATTATCGGCGGTCGTTCCTACGGCAAGGGACTGGTGCAGACCACCCGCCCACTGCCGTTCAACAGTTTGCTCAAACTCACCATCGCCAAATACTACATTCCAAGTGGCCGCCTGATTCAAGAAATCGACTACAGCCACCGCAACCCCGACGGCACGTTCAAGCACAAGCCCGATAGTCTGTGCAACGTGTTTCACACGGCTCACGGCCGTGAGGTGCGCGACGGTGGTGGCATCACTCCCGATATAAAAGTCACCTTCCCAGAAGTGAACCGACTGGTTTACAACATCGTGCGCGACCAGTGGGCATTCGACTACGCCACAAAATACGCAGCCGAGCACCCCACCATCGCCCCTGCTGGCGAATTTGAAATCACCGACGAGATTTTCAACGATTTCAAGAAGTTTATCGACCCCAACAAGTTCCAATACGACAAGTTGTGCGAGACTGGCGTTTCGCTCCTTCGCAAGACGGCCGAAACGGAGGGTTATATGACCGACTCGGTGAAAGCGGAGTTCAACAAACTTGAAAAGATGCTGAAACACGACCTCAACCACGACCTCGACCGCAACCGTAAGGAAATCAGCCGCCAACTGTCGAGCGAAATCGTAAAGCGGTACTACTACGACGCAGGCGAATGTGAAAACGAACTGAAGTTCCACAAGGCAATGGACGAAGCCGTGGCAATGTTCAACAAGCCCGGCGAATACAAAAAGATACTTAGAAAATAGAAGGCACCCACGGATCTCACGGCTATCGCACTTGCCTCACTTGCCTCACACAGATCTCACAGATCTCACAGATTTTTTTTAAAATTTGTCCGATAAGTCCGATAGGTCTGATGAGTCCGATAGGTCCGAAAAATTCTAATTTCTAATATCTAACTTCTAATTTCTCAAAAAGAAATGGAAATAAGAGAATTATGTGATATTTTCAACAACAAGGCGCGAATTGCCGCTATCAAAAAACTGCTGACGGCGAAGCGCAACCGTGTGGTGTCGGTCGATGGGCTGGCTGGTTCGTCGGCCGCCATGCTGTTTGCGCGGCTGCCACGCCTCGAAGCGCCCTACCTCATCATCGCCAACGACCTCGACGAAGCCGGCTACATCTACAACGACATCTGTCAAATCAATGGCGAAGACTCCACGCTGATTTTCCCGTCGGGCTACAAGCGCGACATCAAATATGGACAAATAGATGCGCCGAGCGAAATTCTCCGCACCGAAGTGCTTAACCAGTGGTACGGCAACCCCAAATTGCAATGCGTGGTCACCTATCCCGAATCACTCGCCGAGAAGGTGGCGGCAAAAGAGGTCATCGACCACTCCACCATCACCCTCACCGTGGGCTCGGAGGTGGACTTGATAGCCACAGGTGCACAACTCCGTGAGTTTGGTTTCCAAATGGTGGACTATGTGTATGAGCCGGGGCAATTCTCAATTCGTGGTTCCATTCTCGACGTGTTTTCTTACAGCAACGAGCTGCCCTACCGTATCGACTTTTTCGGCGATGAAATCGACAGTATTCGCACATTCAACGTCGAAACCCAGTTGAGCGACCAACGCCTCAACAGCATTTCCATTCTCAACAACAATGCCGACGCAGCCAACAGCGGAACATCGCTTTTGGGCTTCATTCAGAAGGAGGCGTGGCTGATTTGCCGCAGCGCCGACTGGCTCACCAGCAGAGTGAAGGCAGTGACGGAGGAAACGCTTTCGTCGAGTGCCATGATTGCCGAGGAATGCGATTCGCGCGCCATGGAGAAAATCGTGGATTACGCCGATTTCATCGCAGATTTTAGCGATTTTCGCCGTCTGGAGTGGCACACAGCCGAAAACTCCGACCCTTGCGACGCACGCCTCACCTTCTCGTTCACCCCACAAGGCATCTACCACAAGAATTTCGACCTCATCAGCAGTTCGTTTAAAGATTTCATTGCGAAGGGCTACAAACTATACATCCTCAGCGACAGCGAAAAGCAGACCGCGCGCCTGCGTGTGATTTTCGACGACCGCCACGACGAAATTCCGTTCACCCCGGTAAAAAGCACCATTCACGAGGGCTTCGTTGACGACGAGTTGAAGATGTGCGTGTTCACCGACCACCAGATTTTCGACCGATTCCACCGCTATAATCTCAAGAGCGACCGCGCTCGTTCGGGCAAACTCGCCCTCTCGCTGAAAGAACTGAACCAGATTGAGGTGGGCGACTACATCGTGCATGAAGACCACGGCATCGGCAAGTTTGGCGGACTGGTGCGCAACCGTGCCAACGGCACTTTGCAGGAGGTAATCAAACTCATCTATCAGAACGGCGACATCATATTCTGCTCTATCCATGCGCTACACAAACTGTCGAAATACCGTGGCAAAGAGGGCGTGGAACCTAAGTTGAGCAAACTCGGCGGCGGCGCTTGGAACAAAATCAAAAACCGCACCAAGAGCAAACTCAAAGACATTGCCCGCGACCTGATAAAACTCTACGCAAAACGCCGCGAGGCGAAGGGTTTCGCCTATTCGCCCGACGGATATTTGCAGCAGCAACTCGAAGCGTCGTTTATCTACGAAGACACCCCCGACCAACTCAAAGCCACGCAAGCCGTGAAGGCCGATATGGAGCGCGACCGCCCTATGGACCGTCTGGTGTGCGGCGATGTGGGATTCGGCAAAACGGAAGTGGCGATTCGTGCGGCATTCAAGGCGGCGACCGACGGTAAACAGGTGGCGGTGCTCGTGCCTACCACAGTGCTTGCATTCCAGCACTACAACACCTTCACCGAACGTCTGAAGGAGTTCCCTGTGAGAGTAGATTATCTCACCCGCGCCCGCAAGCCAAAAGAGGTGAAGCAACTGCTTGCCGACTTGGCTGACGGAAAAATCGACATTCTTATCGGAACGCACAAATTAATCGGTAAAACCGTGAAATTTCGCGACCTCGGACTGCTGATTGTGGACGAGGAACAGAAGTTTGGCGTGAGCGTGAAGGAGAAACTGAAGGAGATGAAAACAAACGTCGACACCCTTACGATGAGTGCCACCCCCATTCCTCGCACCTTGCAGTTCTCGCTGATGGGCGCGCGCGACTTGAGTGCCATCACCACGCCACCAGCCAACCGCTACCCTATCCTCACTTCAGTGAAACCGCTCGACGACGACATCGTGAAGGAAGCCATCAATTTCGAACTCTCACGCAACGGTCAGGTGTTTTTCGTGAACAACCGCATCGACCAGTTGCCAATCCTCGAAAATATGATTCACCGCCTCGTGCCTGATGCGCGTGTGGTGGTGGGCCACGGTCAGATGAGCCCCGAAGAACTGGAGAAACGCATCATCGACTTCACCAACCACGACTACGACGTGCTGCTTGCCACCACCATCATCGAGAGTGGCATCGACATGCCGAACGTGAACACCATTATTATCAACAACGCCCAAAACTACGGTTTGAGCGATTTGCACCAACTCCGTGGGCGTGTGGGACGCAGCCACCGCAAGGCGTTCTGCTACCTCACCATTCCGCCCGAGCGTCCGCTCACCCCTGTGGCAATGCGCCGACTGAACGCCATCGAGAGTTTCAGCGACTTGGGTTCCGGCATTCAGATTGCGATGCAGGACCTCGACATTCGTGGCGCTGGCAACTTGCTCGGAGCGGAGCAAAGCGGCTTTATCGCCGACCTCGGCTACGAGACCTACCAGAAGATTTTGAAGGAAGCGGTGCTTGAACTGAAAACGCAAGAATTTGCCGATACTTTCGAGGCTCAACAGACGGAAGAATCGCAGATTTCTGGCCACGAGGTGGAATATGTGAACGACTGCACCATCGACACCGACCTCGAACTTTTCTTCCCTCCTACCTACGTGCCACAAGAGAGCGAACGCATCACGCTTTACCGCGAACTCGACAATATGGAGACCGACAAGGAGGTGGACGAATTTGAGGCGAGAATGCGCGACCGTTTCGGTCCTATTCCCGATATTGCCGCCGAACTCATCCGCATCGTGCCCATGCGCCGCATAGCGCGCACCCTTGGCGTGGAGAAGGTGGCACTGAAGCAGGGCAACCTTTACCTCTACTTCGTGGGCAAGGAAAATGCGGCGTACTACAATTCCAACGCTTTCGGCCGTTGCCTATCGTACTTGCAGAGCGAACCGCTGCGCTGCAAACTCCGCGACGTGAACGACCGTTGCAGTTTCCTCATCGAAAACGTGAAATCCGTTACCGAAGCCCTCGCCCTCCTCAAGCACATCGCCGCCATGCGCCCAGTGTAGCGAGAAATCAGAGGTTAGAGGTTAGAAATTAGAAGTTAGAGATTAGAAGTTAGATTTTCGAATCTTCGAATTTTCGAATTTTCGAGATTTCGATGGCATCGACCTGTCGGCTCGTTGGCTCGTTGACTTGTTAGCATTTTTTAACGGTGGTTGGGGTGGGGATTGGAATATTGTGGGTATCTTTGTTAGTTAATTGGTTAATAATGAACTTATATAAGATATGAAGATTTTTTCTCGTTTCACTCCTCTGCTGGTAATGGGGATGCTTGCCATCACCATCGCGCTCTCAGGTTGTGGCAAAGATGCCTTGCAAAAGGCTGTGAAAGACGCTTTTATCAAGGGTGACACCACCGAAACCACCTATCAAGCCATCTGCGACATCATCACTGGCAATCCCGAAAAATACAGTGCCTACGTTGATGCCGACGGCAATATCAACACCGACGCTCTCGACGAGATGATCAACGAGGTGGGGCAAAGTCTGCGCCCACCAATGACTTGGAACACCAAAAATTACGGTCAACGCGCGCTGTCGCTGAGCATCTACTTCGAGCGCAGCGGCTCGATGGTGCCCTACGACCATGCTTCGGGGGCAGGCCAGTTGAAAAAGGCGGTGAACGACCTCATCAACTTCTTCCCCGGCGGCGAGAACGCGAGCATCAACATCGTGAACGACAACATCTACCCCTACAGCGGCACAGTGGAATCGTTTTTGCAAGACCGCGACATCTACGCCTCCACTAAGGGCATCGGTGACGCGTCGTACACCGACTTCAAGGTGATTTTCGACAAGATTTTCCAAGCACAGAAGCCCGGTAATGTGGCGGTGCTGATTACCGACCTCATCTACTCGCCCAAAAACACCGCTGGCGTGAGCGTGAGCAAGATTTTCAACGAGGAAAACAGCCTTGCCACCTCCATCTTCACCAAATACAAGGGTAAATCCATTATCGTGAACCAACTTCGTGGCGACTACGACGGTCAGTACTACCCCTACAACGGCAACTCATTCCACTACAAGGGGCTGCGTCCGTTCTACGCCATCATCATCGCCGACGCTTCCACCATCGACCGCATGGTGAAAGACACCCGATTCACCAACTTCCTCAACCTGCAAGGCACGGTGAACACCTATCGCTTCAACCAAGCCCACACCACGCTCGACTACAAGCTCGTGCCTGTGTGGAAAAACAACGCCGGCCGCTTCCGTGAGAGCCGCGACCAGAAGGGGCTCATCACCAACTGCGAGCCCGACCGCGAAACCGGCATCATCGCATTCAGCGTGGCAGTGAACTTCGGCGGCTTGCAGAAAGACGAGGCATTCCTGAGCAATCCATCAAACTTCACAATACAGTCGCAAAACGGATTCACCATGAAGGTGGAGAAAATCATGCCAACCGACATCACTGGCAACACCAAGACATACCTCGACGGCATGACGCACGTGATTACCTTCACCGGCAAGATGAACACCGCCAAGGAGGAAATCAACGTGAACTTGCGCAACGACTTCCCTGCATGGATTGCACAATCCACCAGCGACGACGATTCAAGCGCATCCACCGCAGGATTTGCCAACACCACCTTCGGATTGGAGCGATTCCTCCGTGGCATTTACGACGCATTCTCGGCATCACAAGCCAACTACACCTCAATGACAATAAAACTCGAAAAATAAGATATGGACAAAAAAGGCATTTATCTCATCACGGGCATCGTGGCCACAGTGCTATTCTGGGTTTTCCGTGTGGAAGTTTACGAAGGGCTCTACCAAGCGCCGGGCTACAGCGATGCCATGTACAACACCGGCATCTACGGCATAGTGGGCATCATCAGCGCAGCCATGGCTTGGGGCGCAGCCGCCATCTTTTACTACGCCATCAACTCGGTGCGCTTCGCGCGCTGGTGGCACTGGCTCTCTATCCTTGCCATCGTGAGCATTCTCGCGCCCATCGTGTGCTACTGCGTGAACTCCAGCATTTTCAACTCCGAAAACTACTCCTACGCCGCCGAAATGGTGTCGTTCGAGGGCGTGAACATGATTTTCACCGCAGTTTTGTATGTGGTGGCATCATATTCTATCCGCTGGTGGAGCTCCAACTGCCGTCACACTCCATTCCCACAATAAACTGAATCATCACAGCACAATAAAAGTCAAGATATGAGATTATTCATTTTCGCCATCGGCGGCACAGGCTCCAGAGTGCTGAAGTCGCTCGTCATGCTCTCGGCAGCCGGTGTGAAACCGCTCGACGAAGACGGCCGTCCAATCCCCAACGTGGAACTGGTGCCCATCATCATCGACCCGCACAAGAGCAACGAAGACCTCAAGCGCACCGAGCAAATGCTCACCGAATACTGCACCATTCGCGAAAAAATCTATGGACGAGAAGTGAATGGCGACGGATTTTTCGGCACCAAAATCAGCACCCTGCGCTCAATCATGGGCATGACTGCCACCACCATCAACGACACCTTCATCTTCAACATGGAGGCTGTGGGGCAGACCAAATTCCGCCAGTTTATCAGCTACGACACCATGGATGAGCCAAACCAGGCACTCACGTCGCTCCTATTTGCCGACTACCAGTTGGAAAACAAGATGAACATCGGTTTCGTGGGATCGCCCAACATCGGATCGGTGGCGCTCAACATGATTAAGGACAGCGAAGAATTTAAGGCGTTTGCCAACGTGTTTGGCGAGGGCGACCGCATTTTCTTCATCAGCAGCATATTCGGCGGCACAGGCGCGGCTGGTTTCCCGATTTTGGTGAAAAACATTCGCCAAGCGCAAAACCTCGACGTGAGCAACAAGAATTTCCTGCGCCAAGCCCCTATCGGCGGACTCACCGTGCTGCCCTACTTCAACCTCAACAACAGTCAGGGCAAGAGCATCGACAAGGCCGACTTCGTGGTGAAAACGCAAAGTGCGCTTCAATACTACAACGAAACGCTCACCGGCGACGCCGACCGTAACGTGAACGCCATCTTCTACCTTGGCGACCAAACCTCGTCGATTCCCTACGACTACGACCCCGGCAACATTCGCGACCAGCATAACCCTGCCCATCTGGTGGAAATGGTGGGTGCGATGGCGGCTCTGAAATTCGCCGGTATGGCCGACAGGCAATTCCTCGACGGTATGGGCGGCTTCCTGCCCACCAAGGCGTTTGAGTACGGTCTCGACAAAGACTTGCTCGATGTGGATTTCACCACATTCGGACAGGAGACACGCCACCTCATCTATCGCCCAATGGTGAAGTTCCACATGCTGTTTATCTACATGCGCACCGCCCTGAAAGCCATCATCGGCCAGGGCTACACGCAAGACGAGCCAAAAATCCGCAGCGAGTTCACCACCACGCAGTTCTACCGCACGCTGGTTGACCAGTTCTTCGACTTCTACACCGAATGGCTCACCGAGATGCACCAGAATCTGCGCCATGTGGAACTGTTCAACGTGGGCGAGAACAACCTTTCCAACATCATCCACAATGTGGTGACTAAAAAGGGATTCTTCGGACGCAAGAGCGTGGACGAAAACACGTTCAACTCCGAAATGAACAAACTCAGCCGCGACAACAAAAAATACAGCGACCGCACTGTGGAATACAAGTTGCTCGACCTCTTCAACCAAGCGGCTGGCAACATTCTTGACGAAAAATACGAAAACATCAATTAAGCCTCACACGCACCATGAGCAAGATTCTTTCATACAACAACAAGACCACCAAGACCAGTTCGGAAGACTGGATTGCAGTGGAACCATATAGCGACGACGACATTCGCCAAATCAAAGACCCGAACGGCGGACTGTCGCGCAACCCTCGCACAGCCATTCCAAGCCCATTTGCGCAACTCGACCTCGTGAAAAATGCGTTTGAGCACCTGCAACCCACGCCACAAGGCATGGTGGGCATAGCCAGCGAGCAAATCATGGTGAGCAACGCCCTCGATGTGGCGCAGCTCTTCTTTGAATACGAAAACCACCGCGACCAGCTCCATATCGTGCGCTGGAACAAGACCGCCGAACTTGAGCGACTGAAGGCTTCGCCAGAGCACCGCCTCTATGGCGAAACGCTCGAACTCTTCCTGCAAGCCGACCGTGTGTATAACTTCGCACAACTTCAGGACTGGTATATCCTCTTGCTCAACAATCAGGTAATAGGCGGCACCAGCCCCTGCTCATTCACGATGGCTGCGCCCAATGTGGGCGTGGTGGAATCGGTGAATGTGGAACCTAATGTGAAACTTTTCGGCCAGGTGCGCGACCTCTGGCAGCGCGACGATGAGTTTATCTACCATCTGTTCCTGCTCTTCAACGCCTACACCAGCCTGCGTCGCTCATTGGGCAACGTGTATCAGTATATGGTCAACAACCTGCCACTGATTCAGCGCAACAAGCCCGAACTCTACAACCGCATCTTGGCGGTTATCCCCAACCCCACCGCCCTGCAAGCCGACCGCGAGCCTATGGTGCGCCAGATGCTCGACATGCAGTTCAGCCCATTCGCTGGCGAAAGTGCCGTGAGTGTGCTCAGCGCGCCGCTCTACCGCAAGAAGATGGTGGACGTGACCACAAGTGCCGCCAACAGCGACTTCGTGATCGCCCCCACGCGCAAGCAAGCCGACGGCGAATTGCTGCCGCTGGTGCTTCGCAACAATTTCAACGGCTCTGTAGACCACTACACCTACATCAACCGTGAGTGGGACAGTGCCACACAGGTGTTTGCCGGCGGCGTGCCAGTTGACGAGCGTCATCTGCCCGACACCAGCATCCTCTACCCATTCCTCACCACCGACGATTTCTTCACCGAGAATATCATACGCCTGGGCGGAACAATCGACGAAAACCACTACTTCGACGGCAATATCCAGCGCACGGCAAACTCCAGCACCGCAAGTTATCTGCTGCCGTTGAAGCCCGTGTTCTTCAAATATTTCAACGCTTCCGACCTTTCGAGCCATGTGCTTGGCCGCAATTTCATCGACATTGTGGAAACCGGCGCAGGAAGCGTGACGGTAACGCTGCGCATTCCCGTCAAAAAGCGCTTCATAGAACTTTCACGCACCTATATTCCCATCGACGATGCCTCATGGCAGTTTAGCGAGCAAATGGGCATGGGTCGCATCATCAGCGGCGTGCAGCTCTGCACCAGCATTTTCCCATTCGTGCGCACAGGCCGTGCCGATGCCTACAAGGTACAACTGTTCACCTATGTGATGAACGGCGGCGGCAGTCTGCGCTTCCTCTCCGACGGAGGCAGCGGCGAAATGCCGAAGGTGACCGAGCAACCTCGCACCCGACTGAGTTACGCCACCACCTACTACGATGTGCAAGGCGATTTCGACTACATCGAGGCTTCGGTGAGCAATGAGTTGGGCACTTTCCAAGGCGTGATTGTGCCGCTGTGGAAACCCTACGCTCCAAGCGCGAAGGAATTGATTTTCGCCGTTGACTTCGGCACCACCAACAGCCATGTGGAATGGGCTGAGCGTGGTATGGAGTCGCAGCCGCTCACCTTCAGCGACAACCGTGAGCAGACGCTCATCGCATCGCTGCTGAAGAAGGATTCGCTGCTCATCGCCGACCAACTCCAGCGCATAGAATTCCTGCCTCGTGAAATCGACGACATCTACGGTTTCCCTCTGCGCACCGCATTGGCGAACAACCGTGGCGCGGCTGGTGGCACCAACCTTTTCAGCGACATCAACATTCCGTTCCTCTACGAACGCCAATATTTCGACGGCTACGAAGTGGCCACCAACCTCAAATGGATGGGCGACAACACGCTCTCGAAGGAATTCCTGCGTGAAATCGTATTGCTCATCAAGGCGAAGGCGCTGCTCGAAAACGCCGACCTCGACAAGGTGCGTCTGGTGTATTTCTACCCTGTGAGCATGGGCGGTGCCGACCGTTCACGCCTCGAAACAGCGTGGGAAGAATTGTTCAACACCTACATCGGCGGCAACATCGACAGCAATTTGCATGTTTACCCCGAATCCATCGCTCCGGCGTTCTACTACAAGGGCGCAGATGTAGCTGGCAGCAGTTATGTGTCAGTTGACATCGGTGGCGGCACCAGCGACACAGTGATTTACCAAACCAGCGCCGACCAGCAAAAGACGGTTCCTGTGGCTATCTCGTCGTTCCGATTCGCCGGCAACGCCATCTTCGGCGACGCTTTCAGTCCACACGATGCCGACAACAATCCCCTGCTCCAGCACTACACCGAATATTTCCGCAAACTGGTGGAGCACAACCCCGATGTCACCTACCTCAACAGCATCATGAACACAATCATGGCTGGCAAGCGCAGCGAGGACATCAACGCCTTCCTGTTCTCTATCGAGAATGTGGAGCAACTGCGTGACCTGCCTCCAATGGACCGCAACCTCTACAGTTACAACGCCCTCTTGCGTGGCGACGACCAGCGTAAACTGGTGTTTGTGTACTTCTACAGCGCGCTCATCTACTACATCGCCTCGTCGATGAAGCACCGCAATTTCGTGAAGCCAAAGCAAATCTACTTCAGTGGCACAGGCTCGAAGATTCTCAACATTCTGGGCAGTCGCGAACTGGTGACCGAAATCACCCAGAGCATTCTGGAGCGTGTGTTTGGCGAGAAATACTCTGAACCGTTCAGCATTAAGGTGGAGCGCGACTGTCCGAAGCAAATCACCTGCCGTGGCGGCGTGCGCCTCGAAAACCAACGCCTCGACAGCCACACATCGCCCGAAATGAGCACGCTCATCGACATGATGCGCCCACGCAACGTGAACGCCATGAAGTATTGCTACTCGATGATTGACGAGGAACAACTCACCATCGACAAGGTGAACGACCTCGGCGTGCGCGAGAAGATTGTGGACGAGGTGAAGCAGTTCAACCAGTTCTTCATCGAACTTTGCGACGCTGTGACGCGCGACGAGTTGGGCGTTGACAACAAGGTGTTCAACACGTTCAAGACCGTGGTCGATGAGAATGTGGCAAACTATCTCATCGCCGGCATCAACAGTTATCTGCAAGGCCGTTACGAGCCGGGTGCCGTGGTGGAAGATGTGCCTTTCTTCTATCCTATCATTGGCGTGATACGTTACAATTTACTGAAAAATTTATAATCCATACCGTTATGAAACATCTGATTACTATCATATTGCTACTTGCGGCGATGCCTATTTGGGCACAGAATGCTGTGGACCTTGATTCTGCCAGCACCGAGCAAAGTCTGCAAAGCCGCATCAACGATGCCGACAACACCGCCGACAGCCTCGCTGCCGCCGCACCGCAAGTCGAGGAAATGGCACAGCCTGCCACCTCTACCGACGACAGCGGACCAAACCTGCTGGTGATAGGTGTGCTCACGCTTTGCGGTATCACTGGCATTGTGATGTCGGTGGTGGCGTTCTCCAAAATCAAGGCAATGAAGCAGGAGAAGGACAATGAGATTACCGCCCTGAAAACGGCGCTGAAGCAGCGCAACGAGGAATTTGAACAAAGTCTGCGCCAAATCGAAACGCGTATCGCTATGGTGGAGCAGGAGCGTGAACAGGCGGCAAGAGCAAGCGTGGCACCACGCCAAGTGACCGTGGGGCAAGCCACCGCCATGCCGAAGCCTGAGAAAAAGGCTGGCGCATCGCAGATTTTCCTCTCTCGCCCCGACGACAAGGGGGTGTTTTTGGCGGCTTCCACCCACATTGAACCAGGCAACAGCATCTTCGTGCTCACTACCGTCGACGGCACAACAGGCACCTATGCCGTTATCAACGATGCCGGCGTGCATCAGTTGGCACTGATGATGCCTACCGAGAATCTCACACGTGCCTGCACTGGCCACAACATACAGATTTCCGCCGGCAAAACACGTATTGTCACCGACGCGCCTGGCCGTGCCGTGAAAGAGGGTAGGCAATGGAAAATCGTGCAGCAAGCCACTATCCACTACGAGTAATCACACACACTACGCTCATTGTAAGGTATGAAGTGCTATTGCCCTAAATGCGGTCGTGAGAATGAGGTGTCGGTTGCCGACCTGCGCCGTCAGAAAGGAACTGTGGTGTGCCCGAAGTGCCTCACCACGTTCCAAATGCCGTATGCCAATAGCAATGACGACGGCGACGACACGCCCCCACCCATTCCCAAGCGTAGAGCCAAAGCCTCCGCGCCGAAGCCTGCCGCACGCCGCACCACAGCAGCCCCCCGAATGGCAGCCACAGCGAAGCAGAGCACGCCGCCACCTGTGCCATCGCGCACAAGTCGCACGTCAGCCAAACCCCGCCCTGCGGCTAAGCGCAAACCGAGTCAGCCCTCGCCCCGCCAGCCTATGTCGAAGGCAGGGTGCGTGCTCACCACCATCTGCATCACGGCTGGATTTTTCCTGCTCTACACCCTTGTGGGGCTAATTTTTGATAAAATGTAAGCATTATGGCTATAAAAAAATTCACCTGCCCGAAATGTGGCAACGAAATATCAGTAGAGGAACAAGCCCTCGCAGCGATGGGCAATTCGGTTATCTGCCCCGAATGTCAGTCGGTGCTGCAAGCCGATGGCGATTTCCTGTATGTGCCCACAGCAGAACAGCCGTTTGAACCTGTGGACCAACCCGACGGCGAATTGCCTCCCCCATTCTCGGAAGAGAACATCATCGACGACGACGAAAAGCCCACCCTCTACGACAACGCCGTGGAATACATTTCCACTTGCGATGCCATCACTGTGCCCATGCTGATGCACTATTTTGGCATCGACGAGAAAGAAGCAACGGAACTGATGCGCGAACTCGAACAGCGTGGCGTGGTGGCTCCGTTCACTGGCGGCCCAAGAGAAATTCTCATTCCCCACAGCAGCGACCTGCCACGAGGCGCAAAACGCACATTCGAAACCGACCAGATGCAGAAAAAACTGCTCGAACGAATGCGCCAAGCCCAAGCCAACGGCGAACTGCCCAAAATGCGCTCCTGCACATGCAGCATCCCCTCGCTGCTGCTGTTCATCTTCATCGCCTACCTCCTCTACACCCTACTCCACTAATCCCCCACCCAATCCCAATCCCAAAACACCACGAAATCCTCTAACTTCTAAACTTTGATTTCTTTTATTGGGTTTTTATCCAGGTTAGGATTTCTTTTAGGGTGAATTTTTTGCCGTAGCGGAGGATGCCGATGCGGTAGATGCGGGCGCTGAGCCAGATGATGGCGGTGGCGGTGGCGTAGAGTGCGACTACGCTGACGGCTATTTGCCAGAACGGTACGTCGTAAGGCAGGCGCACCATCATCACGATAGGTGATGTAAATGGTATCATGGAGCACCACAGTGCGAAGGTGCCGTTGGGGTTTTCCATGCAGCCAAGTCCGGCGTAGAGCGCCACAATCATCACGATGATAATGGGAGTGGTGAACTGCGAAGCGTCGCTTGCCTGGTCAACTGCCGATCCGAAGCCAGCAAAGAGTGCCGCGTAGAGCAGATAGCCGCCGAGGAAGTAGATGACGAAGCAGACGAGTGTGCCCACGAGGTTGACGCTCTGCACCATGCCCACGAGGCTGGATACCTCCGACATCGGACCGCTATCAGCCAAGCCAATGCCAAGTCCTACAGCCAAGCCAGAGATAATTACCGCCCATATCAGGAACTGTGTGAGTCCGACCAGTGCCACGCCTATTATCTTGCCCATCATCAGTTGGAACGGCTTGCAACTGCTCACTATCACTTCCACGATGCGGTTGGTTTTTTCCTCAATCACGCTGTTCATAATCATTGCGCCGTAGGTGAGCACAAACATGTAGGTGATGAGCGACAGCACCATGCCTAAAAGCATTGCGGCGGTGGTTGACGATTCGCTTTCGCTGCCGTCGTCGGCGAGTTTCACGCTGTTTACATCAATATCCACTTGCGCCTCTCTCACTATCTTGTCGAGATCGGGCACACCCATCGTGGCGAGTTTCACCGACGTGAGCGTGTCGTTGAGGCAATCGGTCACATGATCCACCAGCGCCATGTTGACGGTGCTCTTGCTGTAGATGTTTACCTTTGCCGAGTCGAGCACATTGGCGGGAATCACCACCAAAGCACTCATGCTCTCGCCCGACTGGTCGAAAAAGCGCTTCACATTCGTAGTGCCGGGCTCGCCACGGAGCGGAATGAAGCGAAACTGCTCATTGTCGGAAATCACGCCCGACAGGCGGCCTGTTTCGTCGATTACAGTTACCGTTTCGAGCGACGAACTGGCGGAATTGAGTTTGGAGGTGAGCACCGGAATCGACGCAATAATGATGAACAGAAACGGAACGAGAATCGTGATAACGATAAATGATTTGCGCGCCACCAGTGACATGTATTCGCGCTGTATGATGAGTAGGAGCTTATTCATTGTTTGACGAGTTTTTTACAGTTTCGATAAAGATTTCGTGCATGGTGGGCAGCAGTTCACTGAAGCCACGGAGGGCGTATTGCTCATTGAGACGCGCAATCACCTCACGGATAGCCACACCTTGCGCCAGGCGAATGATGGTGGTGCCTTCGGGGCGCGCTTCCTCGATGGTGAACAGTTCCTCGCAAGGCTGAAGCTGTTCGCCGCCAGCGAGGCAGATTTCGTAAAGATGCTTTTTAAAGCGCTGCTTAATCTCTGCCACGTTGCCTTCAAGCACCACCTCGGAGTGGTTGATGAGGGAGATTTGGTCACATACCTCCTCCACACTCTCCATATTGTGGGTTGAAAACAGAATGGTGGCGCCCTTTTTCTGCAATTCCAGAATCTCACGCTTCAACTGCTCGGCGTTCACGGGGTCGAAGCCAGAGAATGGCTCGTCGAAGATAAGCAACTTCGGCTCATGAATCACGGTGGCGATAAACTGCACCTTCTGCTGCATACCCTTGGAGAGCGTTTCCACCTTCTTATCGCGCCATTCGGTGAGGTGGAAGCGGTCGAGCCAGTAGAGCATCTGTCGGGTGGCATCTGCCTTGCTCATGCCCTTCAGACGTGCCAAATACACAATCTCGTCGCCCACCTTCATTTTCTTGTACAGCCCACGCTCTTCGGGCAGATAGCCAATGTGCGCCACATCGTCGGCGGTGATGGGGCTGCCGTCGAGCATCACCGTGCCGCTATCGGGGGCGGTGATCATGTTGATGATGCGAATGAGGGTGGTCTTGCCTGCGCCATTCGGGCCAAGCAGACCGTAGATGCAGCCTTTGGGCACAGTCAGGTTCACATGGTTGAGCGCCGTGTGCCCTTTATATTGCTTCACTACATCGCTGATTTCAATAAAAGCCATATTTTAGAAATTTGATGTTAGAAATTAGATGTCGCTTTTGGAGAACTCGGAGCACTCTGACTGGTCGGAGTGATGGGCGTTTTCCGGAAGCTCTTTGTTTGTTAGACGCAGGTGATGGACGTTTTGCTTCATGCACATGCCTCTTTTTTGCGAAAAAAGGCAACTACAGTGTGTGTCGCTGCGGTTGCCTTTTAGGTGATAAAGGTATGTGTGGGAGAAGATTATTCTTCGTCCTCCACTTCCTTCATGGTGGTGAACACGTTTTGAACGTCGTCGTCTTCTTCTACAGCCTCGAGGAGTTTTTCTACTGCTGCGCGACCTTCGGCATCAAGTTCCTTGGTGTCGGTTGGGTCGTAAACGAACTCGGTGCTGGTGATTTCGAAGTCGTTGTCTTCGAGATACTTCTGAATGTCGCCGTTCGACTCAAAAGCACCGGAGATGATGATTTCCTCTTCGTCTTGGTCGAAATCTTCTGCGCCGCAGTCGATAAGTTCGAGTTCGAGGTCTTCGAGGGTCACACCTTCTTTAGCCTTAACGTGGAAGTAGCACTTGTGGGTGAACATAAATGCCACTGAACCGCTGTTGCCGAGTGTACCGCCGTTTTTGTTGAAGTGAGTGCGGAGGTTGGCCACAGTGCGAGTGGTGTTGTCGGTAGCGGTCTCTACGAGCACTGCGATACCGCCAGGAGCGTAACCTTCGTAGATTACTTCCTTGTAGTCGCTTGCGTCCTTATCGGTAGCCTTCTTGATGGCGCGTTCCACTGTGTCTTTAGGCATGTTGGCAGCCTTAGCGTTGCTCATGAGGGCACGCAGACGAGAGTTGGCTGTTGGGTCGGGACCACCAGCCTTCACAGCCATTGTGATTTCCTTACCAATGCGGGTGAATGTGCGCGACATGCTACCCCATCTTTTCAATTTTCTTGCTTTGCGATATTCAAAAGCTCTTCCCATGTGATAATTTTATTTTATATTGTTTGTTTTTATTTTTCTCTTTGATTAATCGTGGTGCTCACTTACGATACCGAGAAACACAAGGTCGCTGTCGGTGCGGTTGATGAGCGTGTGGCCGTGTCCCATAGGGCAGTAGTGCATCTCTCCCACGGTGAAGTCTTCCTCGGTGCCGTCGTCCATCACCACATGGCCTGTGCCGCTGATGATGTAGTAGATTTCACTGTTTTTCTCGTGCATGTGCATACCAATCGACGCACCTGGGGGAAGCAGTCCCTGCATGATGCGATTCTGCTCATCGAGATAGGTTTTCACCACATATTCTCCTTCGCCACCTTTAAAGTTTGCCACGGTGGTGGCCTCCATTTTCTTGAAATCGATTATCATAAGTTTTGTTTTTTTTGAGTCTACGAGCCAACGGGTCAACGGGTCAACAAGTTGACGGTTTGGGGGGGGGTGGCTCGTAGCCTCATTATATCTTATTGTCCAGCAAGCCTCGAATTTTCGAACTCTCGAATTTTCGAACTCTCGAAAAAAACTCGTTGACCTGTTGACTCGTAGACTTGTAGACTTCTTATCTCAACTGTGCGCCAACTTCCTTTTGGAGGTTGGTCACCACTTTCTTCATTACGGCCTCAATTTGCTTGTCTTGGAGCGTCTTTTGGTCGTCTTGGAGGAACATGGCGATAGCGTAACTCTTCTTGCCGGCTTCGAGGTGCTTGCCTTCGTACACGTCGAAGAGGGTCACCTTCTTGAGCAACTTGCGTTCGCTCTGCTCAACCACACGCTTGATTTGTTCGTAGGTCACGGTTGAATCCACGAGCAATGCCAAGTCGCGGCGCACTGGCAGGGTCTTTGGCAGGTCGTAGTATTTCACATCCTTCTTGGCTGCGAGTTTGCAGAGCAAGTGCCAGTTAAACTGTGCGAAGTACACTTCCTGATCCACATCGAATTTCTTAGCCACGTCGGCATCCACCACGCCAAGCACACCGATGAGCTTGCCACCACGGTTCTTGTAAGAGAGGGCAGGGGTAAGCAGGTCGTTGTCGAATTGCTCAACCACCACTTCCTTTTCGTTGATGCCAAGGCGGCGGAAGATGTTCTCAACAGCGGCCTTCAGGTCGTAAACGCTGAGTGGGCGCACTGCGTCGGCCCAACTGTCGTCGTGGTTGTTACCAGTGAGCCAAATGCCGAGTGCTTGATGCTCGGTGTATGGTGCGAGTGCCACCTCGGTGTTGTCGGTTTCGGCATCGTAGCGATACACGTCACCGAACTCATACATTTTGAGGTTGGCGTTTTTGCGGTTGATGTTGCGTGCGAGGCTTTCCAAACCGCCGAACAGCATGGTTTGGCGCATCACGTTGAGGTCGCCGCTGAGGGCGTTCATCAGGTGCACGCAGTTCTTTTCAGGGTAACTTTCCAAACCTTCGTAGTAACTTGAACTGGTGAGCGAGTTGTTCATGATTTCGTTATAACCAGCAGCGGTGAGTTGTTCCGAAATGAGGTCTTGCATATCGTCGCGGAAGTCAACTTCGCTCTTGTTGCTGAGTGTGCCCTTCACCTCGTTGGTGAATTCCACATTGTTATAACCGTACACGCGGAGAATATCTTCCACCACGTCGCATGGGCGTTGCACATCCACGCGGTAGGTTGGCACCACAATGTTGATTTTCTCTGCGTCTTCGCTCACGATTTTCATTTCGAGGCTTTCAACGATGCCCTTGATAGTGTCGTTGTCGATGTGCTTGCCGATAAGGCTGGTCACATAGTCGAACTTCAGTTCCACAGGGAAGCCAGGGAATTCGCGGCTCTTCACATCGATGATGTCGCCACAAATCTCACCACCTGCGAGTTCCTTGATGAGGATAGCGGCGAGTTTGAGGTTGTAAACGGTGTCGTTGGGGTCGATGCCACGCTCGAAGCGGAACGATGCGTCGGTGTTCAAGCCGAAGCGGCGTGCGCTCTTACGCACCCAGGTGGGGTGGAAGTAGGCACTTTCGAGAAACACGTCGGTAGTGGCGTCGGTCACGCCAGAATCCAGACCGCCAAACACACCGCCGATGCACATAGGCTCTTCAGCGTTGCAAATCATGAGGTCGCGGTCGGTGAGTGTGCGTTCCACACCGTCGAGAGTGGTGAACTTAGTGCCTGAGGCAACGGTTTTCACCACCACCTTATCGCCTTTCACCTTGCTGAGGTCGAAACTGTGCATAGGTTGACCTGTGCCAAGGAGAATGTAGTTGGTGATGTCCACAATATTGTTGATGGGGCGTTGGCCTACAGTCAGGAGGTAATCCTTCAGCCACTTAGGACTTTCTTGCACCTTCACGCCACGAATGGTGAGGCCGCAGTAGCGAGGGCAAGCCTCGGTGTTTTCCACTTCCACAGGAATGGCACCGTCGGCGCGGTCGCTCTTGAAAGCGTCAACGCTTGGGCGGTGGAGCTTGGTGTCGTAGCCGTGACGCTTCATCCAAGCGTAGAGGTCGCGAGCCACACCGTAGTGCGAAGCACCGTCCACACGGTTAGGGGTGAGGTCCACCTCAATCAGCCAGTCGCTCTCCACACCGTAGTAGTCGGCGGCAGGAGTGCCCACTTTCGCGTCGGCAGGAAGCACGATGATGCCATCGTGACTTGCGCCCACGCCTATTTCGTCTTCAGCGCAAATCATACCGCACGACTCCACGCCGCGAAGTTTTGAGCGCTTGATGGTGAACTCGTCGTCGCCATCGTAAAGTTTTGTTCCGAGAGTTGCCACAATCACCTTTTGGCCGGCAGCCACGTTGGCAGCGCCGCACACGATTTGCGCAGGAGCCTCGCCATTGCCGAGGTCAACGGTGGTGACATGCAGGTGGTCGCTGTTGGGGTGCATTTCGCAAGTGAGCACTTCGCCCACCACCAGTCCCTTCAGACCGCCTTTGATAGTTTCTACTTCTTCAAGAGCACCAACTTCCAGACCGAGCGAGGTGAGCGCCACGCTCACTTCTTGTGGGGTCAAATCGAAGTCGATGTAGTCCTTCAACCATTTATATGAAACGTTCATAACTTGAAAATATATATATTTTTTGTTGTTTTGCCATTTGTTGATTTGCCACTCATGGCGCAAGGCGCTTGTAAGTGCCTATAATCGTGCAAATTTACAAAGAATTTTCAACTTATAAAAGACAATCCCATTTTTTAGCACTAATCCCACCCCACAGTCACCATTTCACCCCAGCCACAGCACCCCCACTCCCACCTATCCGAAATTTACTGCAAATTTGCAATAAATTCCGAATAGACGATGCTTCGATGTGGTTACAGCACCTTGTCGGAAGTCAGAAATTGGAACAGACCGATGAAAGTGAAGCCGTTGTCGTCGGTATAGGCGGCGATGTCATCGCCTACGATGATGATTTTCTTAAACGAATCATCGATGCGTTTGAGCGAGGCGAGTTCTTGCTCGCGCTTTTCATCATCGGGGAGTGCGTAAGCCGATTGTATGTAGTATTTTTCCGAGCCGTTGGTGGCTACGAAATCCACCTCGTATTGCTTGTATTCCGACTTGCCATTCACCATTTCGCGCTTTTCAACCACGCCAACATCAACCCGAAATCCCCTGATGCACAATTCATTGAAAATCACATTTTCCATAATGTGCGTGATTTCTTGCTGGCGATAGTTGAGCCGAGCGTTTCTCAATCCAACATCCACGGCATAGTATTTTTGTATCGATTCAAAATATCTTCTTCCCTTGATGTTGTATCGCTTTGCGCCTTGGAAAAGGTAAGCGTCTTCAAGATATCCGAGGTACGTGTTCACGGTTTCGGAACTGATTTTCACCTTTTGCACGCTTGCGATAGTGTTCGCTATCTTATTGGGGTTGTTTAGCGATCCAATGGAGGAACAGAGCGTGTCGACCAGGGCTTCCAGTGCTTGTCGGTTTTTAACCTTTTGGCGTTCCACCACATCGGCGATATATGTTTTGGTCCAAAGTCGTTGGAGGTAGGAGGTTTTCTGCTCTGGGGTTTTGTGTCGCATGAGTCCAGGCATACCGCCAAAAGTGTAGTATTCTTTCCAAAGAGCATTGATTGGCTCGCTCCGATTGCTACAAAACTCCTTGAACGACAGCGGGTAAACTCGCACTTCGTCGCCCCTGCCACGGAAAAGGGTGTTGATGTCGCTTGACAAAAACCTTGAATTTGAACCAGTCACATACACATCCACATTGTCCTTCTTGTTCAGCCCATTCACAATTTTCTCAAAGCCATCCACTTCTTGAATCTCGTCGAGAAACACATAGTACTCTTCGCTGTCGCTGGTGATTTTTTCGCGAAGATACGCCTTGAGGTTGTCTTTATCGGTAAGATCCCTCGTTTCCTCAAGGTCGTCGGTGTCGAAGGTGATGAGGATAATATTTTCTTTATCAACACCTTGGCTGAGGAGCCAATTGGTGTATATTTTGCTCAACAGCCATGATTTTCCGCATCTTCTTGATCCAGTTATAACTTTCACTTCGCCATTGTTGCGCCTATTGATGAGCTTCTGAAGATACATTTCACGATTAATGTAATGTTCCATATTTGAGAAGATTAGAGGTTTCTATTTGAAATTTACTGCAAATTTACAATAAATTCCGAATAGACCAAATATTCTCCGCCAAATCCCACCATCCCTATCCGAAATTTACTGCAAATTTGCAATAAATTCCGAATTGGGTGGGTTTTTCAGGTGTGTTGGGTGGTGGCATAGATGGGGCAAACATCTAATTTCTAACTTCTAATTTCTAATCTCTTACATCTTTTTTGTAATTTTGTGGGCGAATTTTGGAAAAAGATGAAGGATTTTAAGGGACATATTTCGCGATGGGTGAGGACGATGGCCGCGCCTGTGAAGGCTGAGCCTGTGTTTTTTGTGCTCACGTTTTTGATGTGCATTGAGCAGCCCATCCATTGGATGTGCTATATTCTCGACAACCGTGTGGAGCAGACGTTGCAGTTTGTGCAGGGATTGAGCATCGAGTTTGCCGTGGTGTATCTTGCCACTTGCCTCATTTATTGGGTGAAGGGAAAGCGGGCGAAAATTGCGGTGAAGGCGTTGCTCTACATGCTGTTCTGGACACTGATGGGCATCACGCTGTTTTTGGCACTCAACTTTGAGATGTGCATTTCGCAACAGACGCTCACGGTGCTCGTGGAGACGAATCCGAAAGAGAGTTCGGAGTTTGTTGACACCTATATGCTCACCAACGCCAGCCAGTTGAGTTATCTTCTCGACTTTGTGGTGTTGGTGGCGATTGGCGTGTGCGAATGGAAGCGACGCGCCATCACCGTTTTTTTGCGCCGAAAGTTGAATAAGCGTTTTTTCACTTGGTTCACCAGTCTCAACGCCGCGGTGGGCATTGTGCTGATGGCGGTGTGCTATGTGTGGCTGCTGTGCTGCTGCAATTCGGCTCAAATCTACATTTGGCGAAACTATTTCCCCTACGATTCGCTCGACCCTTGGTCGCAAAGTCTGCATGCCATCAATTCGCTCCGTGCCTTCGACAATGATGTGAAGTTTGCCATCAAGCAAGCCGAAAAGGTGTATGAAACCACCCCTGTGATTGAGGACACCGACTCGCTCACGGTGATATACGTGCTTGGCGAAAGTTACAACAAGCACCACGCAAGCCTTTACGGCTACCACACGCTCACCACGCCCTGCATGGAGCGTGAGCAGGCGGCTGGCAATCTGTTTGCCTTCACCGATGTGGTGGCGCAGGAGAATGTGACCTCGGTGGTGGAGAAAAACACCTTTAGCATCAATAGTGTGGGCGATGGCGAAAACTGGTTCGACCACCCGAATTTCACCACCATCTTCAAGCGTAGCGGCTACGATGTGTGGATGTGGGACATGCAGCGCACCTACATGTTGAAGCGGCTCTACACCATCACCGTCAACGCCTTCATCTACAATCCCGAAATCACACGCCTGTCGTACACGGCGTGCAACGACTCCACGTTCACCTACGATATGCAGCTGGTCGATGATTTCCACAAGAATGTGAAGCCCACGAAGAAGCACAACCTGGTGGTGTTTCACCTGATGGGGCAGCATGTGTCGTTCAGCCGTCGCTACCCTCGAAAGAGCAAATATGAAAAATACCACTCGGCCGACATCAAGCGCACGGAGAAGTGGATGGACAAGACCAAAAAATGGGCGATTGCCACCTACGACAACGCCACATTATATAACGATGCCGTGATGGGGCACATCTTCGACCTCTACCGCAACAAGAATGCCGTGGTGGTGTATTTCAGCGACCATGGTGAGGAAATCTACGACTATCGCGACCAGCGCGGCCGCCACGTGTCGTATGCGCCCTCTGCCGATATGCTCCGCCACCAAAACGAGGTGCCTTTCGTCATTTGGTGCTCCGACCGCTACAAGCAGCTGCACCCCGAAATCGTGAACGATATTCGTGCGGCGGTGAATCGCAAATTCATGACCGACAACGTGGGGCAAACGCTCCTGCGCCTCGGCAGAATCAGCACCGAATACTACCGTGCGGAGCGCGATGTGACCTCGCCACGCTTCACCACACGCCCACGCATCCTCTACGACCATGTGGACTACGATGCCGTGATGGCCGCCTCAAAGCGCCGCTGATTGGCACCGAGTACCTATTCCTCTGCCTTGTGTGCTATACTGTGGATTTTGTAGAGGATAATGAGGATTTTTTTGGGGAATTGGGAAATTTGCATTACTTTTGAAAATTCAACAAAAACGAACGAACCAACTAATTAATTACGCAAACATAACAGCAAAAAAACATAACAGCAATGAAGAAAATAATGTGCTTAGCATTGGTCCTGGTGTGCTTGATACCAGTTTTACGCACCAATGCACAGGATTCAAAGCAAGGTAAGCGTTTCAACATGTACGGAATCGCTTTCTACAACCTTGAAAACTTGTTTGACACTATCAACAACAATGGCAAGTATGATTTGGAATTTTCACCAAACGGCGCTCGCCAATGGAATCATCAAAAATACTGGTCGAAACAGCATAACTTGGCTTACGCTATCAGCCAAATGGCTACCAAATCCACTCCAAACGGTCCTGTGATTGTGGGCGTGTCGGAAGTGGAGAACATTTCTGTGCTGCAAGACTTGGTGAAGCAACCCGAAATCAAACCTTGGCGCTTGCAAATCGTGCATCACGACAGCCCTGACCGTCGTGGCATCGATGTGGGCTTGCTCTACAACCCTCGCTACTTCAAGGTGCTGAATGTGACCAACCAACGCCTCACTATCCCCACCAACCCATCGTTCCGCACCCGCGACCAACTGTGCGTGACCGGTATGCTGGCTGGCGAAAAGGTGAGTGTGCTGGTCAACCACTGGCCATCACGCCTCGGTGGCGAAGAGCAAAGCAGTTATCTGCGTGAGGCTGCCGCTGCAATGGCACGCCGCACCATCGACTCGCTGCTCACCGACGACCCCAACCAAGGCATTATCTTCATGGGCGACTTGAACGACGACCCAATGAACAAGAGTTGCGCCGAAGTGCTGAAGGCAATGCCAAACGTGAAGGACGTGCAGACCGTGAACGACATCTACAACCCATTCTGGGAAAAGTTGGCGAAGGGTATCGGCACCCTCGCTTACCGTGGATCGTGGAACCTCTTCGACCAGATTGTGATGAACGGCTACTTCCTGAAGCACTATGGCAACAAAGACAAGCCACAACTCACATTCGTGCGCGCCGATGTGCTCAACAAAGAATTTCTGCGCACCACCGACGGCGACCGCCAAGGCTACCCCTTGCGCACCTATTCAGGCGGCGTGTTCCTCAACGGCTACAGCGACCACTTCCCCACACAAATCTACCTCGTAAAAGAAGCAAAATAACCTTCTTGAGAAATTAGAAATTAGAGGTTAGAAATTAGAATTTTTGGAAGAAGATTTTTTCAAGAAGTTAAGAAGATTTTTTTTAGAAGTTAAGGAGTTAAGAAGTTAAAGAAGTTAAGATGATGGCTTCGGCTCTCGAAATTTCGAAAACTCGAAAACTCGTTGACTCGTAGTCTCGTTGACTTCAAAATCCCCATGTCATTCATTACGCTTCGACATCGGCAGAGTGGTTTGATTCCGATGCGCATTCCGCTGTGGGTGCTCATCGGAGGCAGGCCTGTGGGCTTGATGCGAGGCAAAGAAGTGAAGATAGAGTTGCCGAAAGGCGTGTATAGCCTTGGTGTGCGATTCTGTGTGCCGCTGGGAAAGTGGCAACCGGGTGTGCAAGCCGAGCACAAAGTGGTGGTCGGCGAGGACGAACACGTGGTGGTGGAGTTCACCAGCCGCGAACGCCTATGGAACCTGCTTTTCGACATCGACTTAATGCTCTGTCTGCTTAGTTTCTTCATCACCCTCCCATCGCCATGGGGCACCGTTTACGATGTGGTTTCCAACGGATTCTTCCTCCTCTGGGCTATCCACGTCTGGACCATCCGCACCCGCTTCTTCACCTTCACCACCCATTAAGTCAACAATCTTTAGGCGAGTGGGCTCTCAATCCACAACCACAACAGTCAAACGTGTGAGGTGTGTGGGGGGGAGATTAGTAGTGGTGGAGAACTTTTACTGCGGTGGTGGTGCCGTCGGTGTGGGTGGTTACCATGATGTTGATGCCTTTGAATGGGTGGGAGGATTCGGTGCCTAACGTGTTGTAGTAGCGGATGGTTTTTGCCTTCTTTGCGCTGCTCACTTCGCTGATGGCGGTGGTGATGTTGCTGCTGCCGTTGAGGTTGAGGGGGAATACCACAAATCTTGTGCTTGGTGCTGTGGTTGAGTCGTAGGCAGTCTTGCGTGGCGCTGGTTTTGCTTCGGTTGTGGCCACTTCTTTTATCAAGGCTTCGAATGTGTACATGTCTCCGTCTATCAGTTCGGGGGCAGGGGTGGAGTTCAATGAGTAGTCAACCTTGAAGGCTGCCTTGAATTCCTGCGCGTTGGCAGAGCCTTGACGCACTGGGAGGTGGAATGCGCCGTCGGTGGCGTTGTAAACAGCCCAAACCACATTCGCAAATTCATTGGCCTTAGGAGTGGCGAAGTAGTAGCTGCTGGTGTACGCTGGGTTGGTGCCCTTCACGCCGCTTTCGCCCATGAAGTTGATGGCGCAGTAGGTGTTTGGGGCAAAATCAGCAGCCTCACCTACCACCACATTTGTAGCGGTCATAGCCACGTTGAGCTTTTCGTCAAGCGTGCCGGTGATTGAGGTGACGGTGCTCTTCTCGTTCACTTGGTTGTAGAGTTCAACAGGCAGACTTACGAGCATCCAGTTGTTTTGGGCGTATTCCTCTTGCTTGTTGCCGTTGATGGCGAAGTGCCTGTCGTCAGCGGCAGGACTGCTGAGGTTTCTCACAGCCTTGGCTGCGTCCCGTCGCCACAAGTCGCCACATGCAGGGTCACAACCACATCGCTGGTGATGACTTTGCCCTCGAATATGCCAGGGAACAACGCCACACATTCCGAAAAACCAGTGCCGGGAACGACATAAAACGTACTCTTTTTCAAGAAATTGCTCATCTCCCACTTATTGTCATCCCCAACCTTGTAAGTGGTGGAAAACGTCGCAGCCCACGAGCAAACAGTGGCCAAGACAGCCACGGTCAGAAATGCAAATGGTCCCCTCATAGTAAAACGCCTGTATAAAAAGTATAATTAGTTAATTATCCGAATATTACCACCACAAATCCGCAGCAGTAACTCCCACAAATATAGTAAACTTTTCTTAATTCCACAGTATATTCCCCAAAAAAATCCATTTCACCGATTGAAAAAAGCAAAAATCACCAGATTTACTACCCTTGTTCTTTAGTGATTATTGGGTTAATCTTCAGGTTCGGGGGGCATGGGGGCGTCGAGGCGGTTTTCCCAGAGGTAGGTGCGGGTTTCGCGGACTATTACACCACTGAGGAGAATGACGGCGATGAGGTTGGGGATTGCCATGAGGGCGTTCGTGCAGTCGCTGATGTTCCACACGAGTTCGAGGTTGATGATGCTACCCAGGAATACGAAGACGATGAACACCCAGCGGTAGATGTGGGTGGTGATGCCTCCGCGTATGTATTCCACCGAGCGTTCGCCATAGTAGCACCAGCCGAGTATGGTGGTGAAGGCGAAGGTGAACATGCCGAAACTCAAGAGCGGCTTGCCTATCACTGGAATGTCGCCAAATGCCATGTTGGCAAGTTCGGCACCGTCGGAATAGTTGATGGTTGGGTCTGCCATAATGCAACTCACGAGCACGATGCCCGTAACGGCACATATCACCACGGTGTCCCAGAATGTGCCAGTAGATGCCACCAATGCCTGACGCACAGGGTTTCGGGTCTGTGCAGCGGCAGCGGCGATAGATGCCGATCCGAGTCCCGATTCATTGCTGAACAAGCCTCGCGCTATGCCGAAGCGAGCGGCAATCAATATAGTGGAGCCTACGAAGCCACCACCCATCGCTTGGGGCGAAAATGCGGATGAGCAGATTTTCTCGATGGCAGGCATCACATAGTCGGCATGGTGCCAAAGCACATAGCCGCATCCCACAATGTAGAGTAATGCCATGATTGGCACCACCCATTCACACACTTTGGCGATACTGTTCACGCCTCCCACAATCACCATGCCTGTGAGCACAGCCACTATCAAGCCTGTGATGTAGGGCGAAACGGAATAGGTTTTCTCTGCCAATGCGGCAATGGCGTTGGCTTGCACGGTGTTGCCAATGCCCAGCGAAGCAATCACGGTAAACAGCGCAAAGAGAATGGCAAGGCGTTTCCAACCCAAGCCTTTTTCAAGGGCGTACATCGGGCCGCCAGCCATCTTGCCTTCGGGAGTGCGCACACGATATTTCACCGCAAGCAGACTCTCACCGTATTTCGTGGCCATACCAAACACGCCTGTGAGCCAGCACCACAGCACCGATCCCGGACCACCCAGCGCCACCGCCGTAGCCACGCCCACAATGTTGCCGGTGCCGATGGTGGCAGCCAGCGCAGTGGCGAGCGCACCGAATTGCGACACATCGCCTGAAGATCCCTTGTCGGGCGTAATCGAGAGTTTGAGGGCTTTAAGAATGTGGCGTTGTGGAAAACGAAGTCGGACGGTGAGGTAAATATGCGTTCCAAGAAGCAACACAATGGTGGGCCAGCTCCACAAATATCCGCTTAGGGTGGAAAAAAAATCGTTCAGTTCGCTCATGTTTGGCTGTAGTAGTTAGTTGATATTCGTTCGCAAAAATACGGATTTTTCCACACTATCCACTTGTTTTGCAAAAAAACTTTTGGTGGGGAGAGAAAAAAGGTGGGGAGAAATTGGTAAAATGCCAATTTTGTGGTAATTTTGCCTTTGGTTATTGATACTTCCATTTTTTGGCTATAAACACACACAATAAAATTTTACACTATCATGGCTGACTCCGAAATTATTTCTCGCATCAAGTATCTTATCAAGGAACTCAATTTCAGGCAAACCGAGTTTGCCAAGAAAATTGGCGTTGACACTTCCAACCTGTCAAAGTATATGAACGGTCGCTTGCCCGTGAGCGATTCGCTCATCAACCGCATTGTGGTGAATTTGGGCGTATCGAAGGAATGGCTCGAAAAGGGCACCGACATTCCGTTTGCCAAACACAGTTCGCCCTCCATCACCACCGTGCCGGCAAGCGAGGTGGAAACCATTTCGATGGGCACACCGGTTTACGACATCGATGTGACGGCTGGCACGATGCCGCGTGCACGCATGTTTTCCGACGACTTGGTGGTGGGCCATATCAATCTGCCCGACATCATCAACGAGAACTGCCGCATCGTGCGTGTGAGCGGCGACTCGATGAGCCCCGTTATCCGCAGTGGCGACCTCATCGCCGTGCGCGAACTCTCCAACACGCAATACATCTTTTGGGGGCAGATATATGTGGTGCTGCTCGACGATTTCCGACTGGTGAAATATGTGCGCCGACACGCCGACCCCGATATGGTGATTCTGCGGAGCGAAAACCCCAACTACGACGATATGGAAATACATCGCGCCGACATTCGTGAACTGATGATGGTGCAAAACATTATCCACCTCGACACAAGAAACTAACATAGCAAAATGAAGAAAGAAATTACTACACATACTTTTCCCAATGGGCTGAAACTGGTGCATGTGCCAGCGGCGCAGCGTGTGGGCTGGTGCGGCCTGATTATCAACGCCGGCAGTCGCGACGACCACGCCTCACGCCTCGGACTGGCGCACTTCGTGGAGCACACCATATTCAAGGGCACCACACATCGTCGCGCATGGCACATTCTCAATCGTATGGAGACCGTGGGCGGCGAACTCAACGCCTACACCACCAAAGAGGGCACGGCGCTCTACAGCGTGTTTCCAGAGCCTTACCTCAAGCGCGCCATGGAACTGATTGCCGACTTGGTGATGCATTCGGTGTTTCCAGAAGCCGAAATCGAGCGTGAGAAAGATGTGGTGCTGGAGGAAGTGGCAAGTTACCGCGACACACCAAGCGAAGCCGTGTTCGACGATTTTGAAGACCTGATTTTCGGATCAGGCAGCAGCATGGGGCACAACATTCTCGGCACCGAGGATCACATCACCGCTATGGGCAGCACCGACTGCGCACGCTACTTGAAGGAGCAGTATGTGCCCGAAAACATGTCGTTTTTCTACATGGGTCCTGCCGATGCCGCCAAGGTGTTTCGCGAGGCAGAAAAACAGTTTGGCGCCATGCACCACCGGCTCTGCCGCCTGGCGCGCGTCACCCCTGCCATACTCCCTGCGGAGCACAAAGTGGTGGACTTCGGTTTGCACCAGAGCCACACCATAGTGGGCGCGAGGGTGCCTGGCATGTACGACGATAGCCGTTTCGCCTTGGCGCTGCTCAACAATCTGCTGGCTGGCCCCGGCATGAACTCGCTGCTGAATGTGCTGATGCGCGAACGCCGTGGCTTGGTATATACGGTGGAATCGTCAATCGCCAGTTTCACCGACTGTGGTTTGCTCGAAATCTACTTCGGCTGCGAGCAGAACAAGGTGAAGAAAAGTCTCGACATCATCGGCAAGACCATCGACCAGTTGGCACAGTCGCCACTCTCCGCATCGCGCCTCGATGCCGCCAAACGCCAATATTGCGGCCAACTGCTCGTGGCATCGCAGAGTGTGGAGGCTACCGCACTGGGCGCTGGCAAGAGCGTGCTCTACTGGAATCAGGTGCCAAACGTCGACCGCACCGTGGAGCGTATCAAGGCGGTCACTGCCGAGCAAGTGCGCCAAGCCGCCGAACTCATCACCCCTTCCCACACATCAATCCTCACTTTCCAGTAAATCCTAACCCATACTATGCAAATACTTCTGGCTAATGCGAAAATAATGAATGAAAGCAGCGAGGCGAAAGCGCAGAGTGTGCCGATGTTTCAAGCGGTGGCTGATGTGCTGGCGGCAGAAATGGCGCGAGCCGATGCCGAAACCATGGCGCAGATGCTGGGGTGTAGCCGTGCGTTGGCGTTGGAGAACTGCGAGCGTTATCGCTCGTGGGGCATCGCCGAGAAGATGCCTGCCATCATGGCTTACAACGGCCAGGCATACAAGCATCTGAAGGCTGCTTCGCTCAGCCCGGAGGCATTGGAGTTTGGCAACCGCCACCTGTGGATTACCTGTTTTCTCTACGGTCTGCTTCGCCCCATGGACGGCATTGTGCCTTATCGCATGGAACATTCCGTGGCACTCGATGCCACCGACGACATGCCCATGAACAAGTTTTGGCGTGGTCGGCTCACCGATGTGCTCATCGACAGCGTGAAGGCCGACGACGGCATCCTCGTTCACCTTTCCACGGCAGAGTATGAGCATCTTTTCGACTGGAAACGAGTGTTGCGCGAACTGACGGTGATTCAACCCCTTTTCTACGCTCGCAACAGCCGTGGCGACCTCCAAATGCAAGCGGTGTGGGCAAAGGCTTGCCGTGGCGCAATGGTGCGCTATATCCTTGAAAACCGCATTACCCAACCCGAAGCACTCACAGCCTTCACCCACGAAGGATTTTCCTTCAACCCCAGTGCCCCAAGCCGAGCCGCCAAAAACAAAACCACCCTCATCTTCACCCAGTAATGCGCATATTGAATAGGATAAACGAATATTTTTTGTGATTTTTTGCGAAAACGGCGAAAAATTACTATTTTCGTAACCTGAATAATTCTGATATATTTAAAACAATTAATATAAGACATCAAATTATGAACGACGTTAAATTTTATCTCGACCCTGCTGAAAAGAAGATGGGCGAGGCTACCATTTATTTGGAAGAGGCATTGGCTCACATCCGCGCAGGTAAGGCCAATGTGAAAATCCTCGATGGCGTGAAAGTAGATGCCTACGGAAGCAAAATGGCACTCAGCGCTGTGGCTAACATCAGCGTGCCCGACGCTCGCTCTATCATGATCACCCCATGGGACAAGAGCATGTTCCGCCACATCGAAAAGGCCATCATGGACTCTAACGTGGGCATCACCCCAGAAAACAATGGTGAAGTGATCCGCCTCAACATTCCACCACTCACAGAGGAACGCCGTAAACAACTCGTGAAGGACTCTAAGGCCGAAAGCGAAAAGGCAAAAGTGAGCATCCGCAACGCACGCCGTGAAGCCATCGAAGGCTTGAAGAAGGCTGTGAAAGACGGTATGGCTGAAGACGTGCAAAAAGACGCAGAAGCAAAAGTTCAAAAGATCCACGACAAATTCCTGAAGAAAGTGGACGAACTCTTCGCCGCCAAAGAAAAAGAAATCCTCACCGTATAGTCCTTCCCGAAACAATACCCAACAAAAAGGCACCTATTGAATCCCCAAAAAATTCAACAGGTGCCTTTTCTCCTATATATATAAGTCAAAATCTTGTTTAGTTTCGGATTAGGCATTTTGCGAGGCGGGAGGCTCCGCGGAGGCCTTTGCTGGTGATGTGGTAGAGCAGGGGGAGGATGATACGGCGGAGGGGGCTGCCAGCGGCGAGGCGGCGGTAGGCTGGGGCGTACAGCTCGCGTGCGGCCTCGGTTTTGCCCTCTTTGGCGTAATGCGCTGCCAAAACGATGCGGCGGAAGTCAATCAAATGCAGCATTCGCTTTTTTTCGGGGTGATTTGAGTTCGCTACTTGATGTGTGGCCTCGTCAAGGGCTTGTTCCCATCGTCCGATGCGGTCGGAGAAATTGGTGCCCGTGATGGAAGCCTCGCCACTCTCATATATATCCACAAGGGCGTCGCTTATAGTTGCCACTCGTGGCTGTCCCAACATCAGTCTGATGCCCAATTCCCAGTCGTCCCACTGCAAGACATCATTGTTCCAACCGCCAAATTTGGCAAAATACTCGCGGCGCACGGCATAACGCTGTGTGGAAAATATGCTATGCAGAATTTGGTTGGCAAACAGGTCGGTGGTGAAAAAAGGGAGATTGCGCAGGCTGCCGTCAAGGCTGTGCAGACACGCCTTCGTCGCCACAAGGTCAAGTGCGCCGCCATGCTGAGTAATGGCATTGCGGTAAGATTCCACAAGTGTTGGACGCATGGTGTCGTCGCTGTCGAAAAACAGCACCCAATCGCCTTTTGCCTCGGCAAAGCCGCGGTTGCGTGTGGCAGATGCCGTGTGATGCGACTCTTGAGCCACCACCACCTCAAATCCGTCAGCAGAATGTTGAGCTTGAAATTCTTGCAGCACACTCAAAGAATCGTCGGAACTGTCATTGTCAACCAGCACCACTTGAAGTGGGCGGTAGGTCTGCGCCAACACCGAAGCGAGTGTGGGTTTCACCTTCTCGGCGCGGTTGTAAACAGGTATGATGATGGTAAAAAGCATTGTGTCAATTTATTTCTTCTGCAAATATAGTGCAAATCTATTGCAGAGCAACAAGTTCGCTTGATTGCTGTGCTGAGATGCAGCCTATTTTCTACAAAGATAATGGAAAAACACTAATATGTGAAAAAAAACCACTATCTTTGACATTTAATCGTCCACTTTCAACAAAAACGAATAAAAATGACATTGCAGCTCCTGATATGCACTTTCAACGACGGAATTAAGCGAATCCCCGACTTGTTGCTTCCACCTATCGACGGCGTGGAATACCTTGTGTCGTGGCAGCAAGCCGATGATTTCACCCCCCACGAATTACCGGAAGAAATCGCCGACCGCTCCGATGTGGAAGTGACCACGCTGCCAGGACTCGGTTTGAGCCGAAACCGCAACAACTGCTTCCTTCATGCCTCAGCCGACATCTGCCTCATCTGCGACGACGACTGCCGCTACACACCCGAAGGACTTCGTGCCGTGATCCACGCTTTTGAGCAAAACCCCGACCTCGACATCATCACCTTTGTGGCAAAGAACGACTCGGAGCAGAAGTTCTACCCTTCCACCAGCTTCAACCTAAAGGAAAAGGTGCGTAATTATTATGTCACATCATTTGAAATAGCTTTCCGACGCTTGCCTGTGACAGAGAGGGTGAAATTCAACGAGCATTTCGGGCTGGGCTCCGATATGTTCGGCGCAGGAGAAGAGGCGATTTTTATAGCCGATGCCATTGAGGCCGACTTGAATTGTCAGTTTTTTCCCACACAAATTGTGGAGCATCTTGGCCCCACCACATCAGTCACACGCGCAGGTGAAGCAAGTGTGCTACGCTCCAATGGTGCCATACTCTACCACAGCTACCGCGCCACCATGTGGCTCCGCCTGCCCCTGCTGGCATGGCGCGCACACCGCAGCGCCAATGTGCCCTTCACCTACGCCCTCAAGCACCTCAACCAAGGCATCACCCTGATGCGCCGCCTCACCAAAAATTCCTAACATCCCCCACAAATAGTAGGATAAGCGTTATTTGGAAAGCGAAGAAAAGAGTTTTGACACTAAGGATACCAGTTGTGTCACGCTTTCTTTGTCTGCTACAGGGATATTGATGCTGGTTTGCCCGGTGGCTTCATCGGTTTTCACGATGCTGTCAACCAAGCGTGCTGTGGCTTCGGGTGACTGGAGCGTTTTCGCAAGTCCAGACAAGAACGATATGCCTTTTTCCACGAGTTGTTCGGGTGTGTCGTCGGCTGTGCTGGGCGTGGTTTTGTGATGCTCGTCATCTGGTTTCACCGACTGTTCTGCCTGTGCTTCAGACTCATGCTCTTCAAATTCAAACTCGTATTCGAGGTTGTCAGGACTGCTGGCTTCCGGGGTGTCGTGCGTGTCAATAGCGTCGCAGTTATCCTCCAAGTCGTCGGAGGAAACAGCCGTTGCAGGTTCTTTGTCCGCATCTTCTTCAATTACGCTGCACACCACATTAGCGATGGTGCTGAATTTATCGTCGCTGATGAAAATCGAGTCGTCGCCATTGTCGAGCACTCCCTCAAACATGTTTTGCTTGAATCGCAATTTGCCTATCATATTTTCCTCAATTGTGCCTTTCGACACAAGGTTGATAACCTGAATGTTGCGCTGCTGGCCGAGGCGATAAATGCGGCCTATACGCTGTTCGAGCACGGCAGGATTCCATGGCAGGTCGAGGTTCACAATCAGCGATGCCGACTGTAGGTTCAATCCCGTGCTGCCGGCATCGGTGGAGAGGAACACACGGCAATCAGGATCGGATTGGAAACTTTGCACGATAGCACCACGCTTTGGCGAAGGCACTCCACCGTGAAGATAAACGTGACCTATGCCTCGCTTTTCAAGTTCTTGCACCAAGAGGCGTGTCATTCGCTCCCATTGACTGAAAACCACCACTTTCTCATCACCACCCTGTATCATTTGGTCGATAATGTTGAGGCATTCACCAATCTTCACATCATATCGTGTGTGCTGGTCGAGAATGAACGTGCTGTCGCACACCATGCGCATCATATTGAGGTTGAGCAGCAATCTGTGTCTATCTTTCTCCGAAAGGAAGTGATGGGCGTTCCATTTGTGAATGAGCTGAGCCACAGTCGATGCGCACTCTTCGTGAATGGCCATCTGCTGATCCGTCATAGGCACGAGCAAATTAGTGTCGCGTCGGTGGGGCAACTGCATTTCTACATCGCGTTTTCTGCGACGAATCAACTTTTGCTTCACTTGGGTGCCAATGGTGTTGAGGTTGCGGTAGCCCAGCACCTTCCCTGTATCGTTGGTCACAATGCACTGGTCGCGGAATTGATAGTATGGACCGAGGCAATACTGATCCACCAGTTCCATCACCGAGAACAATTCTTCAAGTTTATTTTCAAGTGGTGTGCCTGAAAGAGCTATCATATATTTTGATTTCAGCCGTCGGGCAGCGGAAGCAATCCTCGTGTGCCAGTTTTTCAGGCGTTGCACCTCGTCGAGAATCACCATATCGGCATCAATATGCCCCATGAATTTGGCATCGTTTGCCATTGTGTGATACGAAACTATTTTATAGGTGGCAGCGTTGGCATAAAGTGCTTTACGCTTTGCCGCATCACCTTCAACCACCATTACATCGGCTTTTGTGAAGCGCTCAATTTCGCTCTTCCACTGATATTTTAGCGATGTGGGGCAAACCACCAGAACGTTGCCCAGCAGATTGTGCTTCCGTAGCACTTCTGTTGTGGCGATGGCTTGAATGGTTTTGCCAAGTCCCATCTCATCGGCAATCAGAGTGCGCCCCTGTCTTACGGCAAACCGCACACCTTCTTTCTGATAGGGGAAAAGGCTAACGCTCAGCAGCGAATCAAGAACCTCATCGGTCAGACCGTTGACTATTTCGGCGCGCGTCTTGCTTTCACGCACCTCAAGCACAAACTCAAGAGCATCGTCGTAGCAGCGGAATGTGTCGGAAATTAGCCGAGCTTCGTTGAGCAGCGTCGGGAAATGCTCATATCCATTTGCGAGAAGCGCCCCGTCGGCATCAAAATAGCGACTTGCCAACTCCTTGAACTCACTCTCACATTCCGAACCTATGCGAATACGGACCGTGCGACCTTTGCGATACGACAGATAGATGCTCGTGTAGGCAGGTATGTCGCGATGAACACGCATTTTGCGGCTGTTGCTAATTTTGTTTTTCACAGCCTCAAGATGCTTACAAGTTCCTAATTGCGAAGTTTTGAAATCAAGGCATGAGCAATAGTTCCACACACTATCTGCTCCACGATACACCACCTTGTATCTCCAGTGAGTGCGTGGGTTGCGCACCCAATATTCGCCTGGTGATAACTCCTCGTCGATAGGCTCAATGCCGAAATTTTCGGACATGGCAGCTTGCTGACGCAAAGCCACTTGCCACTCCTCCAGCATCATTCCGCTTGGCTTCATCACCTCCGACAATCGCTTAGTAGCCTTCTTCTTTGCTGCATTCTTGGCCACAGTTTTCTTCTTCGCCATCTTCGTCACAAACGTTTAACTAGTTACACCCACAAAGATACTCCCCCACAACATTCCCCACAAACAATCTCAACGATTTTTTATAAAAAAATAACAAAGCAAAATCTAAGTGGATTAAATGAGGCAGGAGGGCTTTCTTAGCTTCAGAGAGGCCTAACATTCAATGCCTGCCCCTATGCGACTCGTTGACGTGTTGACGTGTTGACTTGTTGACTTATTTGCTTGTTAGGGCGGTGAGGATTTGGCGGGAGGTGTTGCGGTCGCGGGTGAGTTGGGCGCGGAGTTCGTCGATGCTGCCGAGTTTGAATTCGAGGCGGAGGAATTTGATGAACTGGAGGGTGATGGGTTTGCCGTAGATGTCGCCGTCGAAGTCGAAGATGTTGACTTCCACAGAGAGTTGTGTGCCGTTGTCGAGGGTGGGACGCACGCCCACGTTCACCATGCCTTGGTGCCACTCATCGTCCACTTTCACCATCACGGCGTAAGCGCCCTTGTGGGGAAGAATGAGGTCGGTGGGGATTTCGCCCACGTTGGCGGTGGGGAAGCCTATGCCACGGCCGTTGTGGAAGCCGTGAACCACCTTGCCCGACAGCGTGTAGGGGCGGCCCATGCAGCGCATCGCGTCGTCGACCTTGCCCGATGCTATGAGGCGGCGAATAATAGAAGAACTAACAGGCGCATACTCGCCCAAGTATTCGGGTGCCTTCACCACGTCGATTCCCAGTTCCTTGCCGTGGCGCACATAGTCGGCAAAGGTTTCCGACTTGTCGTGACCGAAGCGGTGGTCGTAGCCCACCACAAGCACCGCCACGCCATAGCGGTCGCGCAGCAGTTGCAGAAACTGGCGCGAATTGTTGAGCGAGAGCTCGTAGGTGAAGTTGAGCAGCACCGTCACGTCGATGCCGTGCCGTCCGATTTCCGCCACCTTGTCGGGCACGGTCATCAGCATTTTGATGTCGCTATCGGGACGGAGTACGGCTTGTGGGTGCTGTGCGAATGTAATGACAGCCGATTTCAGATGCCGCTGGGCGGCGATGCGCTTCACCTCGTCGATGAGCGTGAGGTGCCCAAGGTGCACACCGTCGAACATGCCGATGGCTGCAACGGTGCTGTGCTTTGGTAGGGTATCGGTGTCGCGAACGATTTGCATTAGGCGAGATTGAGTTGCTTTAAAATATCCATAAATTCCCCTCCCTCCGGCACGAGAGCCGTGGCGAAGCCGAATTTTGCGGCGGCATCGAGGTTGCGTTGGCTATCGTCGAGGAAAAGCGTTTCTTCGGGGCGAATGCCCATTGTGGAGATGGCGTATTCAAAGATTTCGGGCGCGGGCTTGTTGTGCTTGGCGCGATACGAAACGGTCACACCGTCGAAATAGTCGCTCATCTGGCGGCCTTCCTTGCGGAAAAGCTTGTCGATGACGCCCTCAAACATGATGGGATTGGTATTCGACAGCACATAGGTGCCATATTTCTCGCGCAATTGGCGCAACGCCACCAGGCGGTGTGTGGGAATGTCGATGATGAAATTGCAGATGGCTTGCTCAATTTGCGCATCGGTCACGCCTTCGGGCATAGTGGCACGCATGGCATTGCAAAACTCGGCAGGGCTCAACGCACCGGCTTCAAGTTGCAGAAACGGTCCGCTTTGACGATACAGCCCAATCATTTCATCGGCATTGGTCATACCCAGCGCCGTGAGCGAATCCACACAACGCTGCCGCTCGATGTCGATAACCACGCCACCGAGGTCGAAAAGAAGATTTTTTATTTTGCTCATCACTTAGGCTCTTCGAGTTGCTTTTTCAGCACACGCATCGTGTCGTTGCAAAGTTTGATAAACACTTCGCGGTTACGCAGCAGCGAACTTGCCTTGATTTGCTTGTTGCCACTCTTGAAAATGAAGCCCGTGTCGGTAGAACCGATGGCTCTCATCATCGCCTTGGCGCCGTTTTCGAGGTTGCCGGTGTGGTTGCTGATAAAGCGGAAACGGCTGATAAAGCGGTTCATGCCCAGTTTGCTCAAGTTCACCAAACCCGAATCCACGCTGTTGACAGCCACATGTTGGGTGCGAAGCACGGTGGAGAGGTAGATAGAGAACAGCGAGAGCGCCATTTTGCTTTGCGCATAGGCAGCAATAGGCATGAAATTGCTCACCGCTGGAAATTCGTAAGGAATCGAAACAGGCGTGTGCGAAAGCGAGGTGCTGAAGATGATGCGGCCGCCTTCAATCATCAGTGGGCGGATAAGCAGCGAGAGCAAAGCGGTGCTCAGGAAGTTGACCTGCACCAACTTCTCAAAGCCGTCGGGTGAGATTTCGCTGCGGTGGCTGATGTAGTTGGCATTGTTCACCAGCACAGCCACAGGGCGGTTGAGTGCCTTGATTTGGTTGGCAAAACTTCTCACGCTGGCAAAAGAGCCAAGGTCGAGGTGCATACTGGTGATGTCTTTATTGCGTGTGCGGATTGCCAATTCCTTAGCCTTGGCATCGCTCTTTTCGGTGTCGAAGCAAGCCATCACAATGGCGTGGCCGGCTTCTGCTAAATTCTGTGTCACCACGCTGCCCATAGCGTCGGTGGCGCCAGTGATGATGTAGAGCGGTTTGTTAGTCTGTTTGTCCATATCTGATATGTTTTATAATTCGTAAATAAGATTAGCCACGGTTTGTCCCACTGCTTTGAGCGTTTTGGCAGAAATCTTGTCGATGGTGTCGCCTGTGGTGTGCCAGTAAGGGTAGAAGCCGCCCTCGCTGCCAGGACGCATGTCTATGATGTCGATGCAGGGTATGCCAGCGCGGATGATAAACACGTGGTCGTCGGTGGCGGCGCCAAACTGCACACTCTTGAAGTGGTTGCTGTAGCCACTGTCGGCGGCAATGTTCCACACCTTCTCCACCACATCGGCAGCGCACTGGAGCGAGAAGCCCTCGTGGTAGAATTGTGCGTCGGGTGCGCCCACCATATCGAGCAGAATGCCATACATGGGCTTGTAGTCCTTCACATGTGGGTGCTCTGCCCAGTATTGCGTGCCAAGAGCCCAACTTTCCTCTTCGTTGTCGGTGCCCCAGTCTTCTGCATCAACGAGCAGGATATCCACGCCCACATCGGGCTTTTTACCATTCATGAGGCGAGCCAGTTCAAGCAGCACGCCCACGCCGCTGGCACCATCGTTGGCACCCATCACAGGCATATTGCGCTTTGCCTGGTCGGGGTCGGCATCTGCCCAAGGGCGAGTGTCCCAGTGAGCCACGAGCAAGATGCGCTCCTTGGCATCGGGATTGATAACACCTATATAATTAGTGGCATTGAGCATTTTGCCGTCGAAAGTGGTAAGGCGCGCCTTTTGGGCAATCACCTTATCGCACCAGCCACGCAGTTGTGCCTCAATCCATTCGCCGCATTGTTCGTGAGCCTGAGTTTCGGGCACACGCGGACCAAAGTCACATTGCTGTTTCACAAAAGCGAATGCACTGTCGGCGTTAAAATCCACAGCGGCAACTGGTTGTGGCACCGTGTCGGCATTTTTAGCCGAACTGTTCGTAGCACTGCCCGAACCGCAAGAAGTAGCCAATCCCACGGCGGCAACAAGGCTAAATATGTGATGCATCTTCATCTTATTCTTTACTTACAAAGTGAAAAATATCATTGTAGCCTACAAAGTTAGGCAAAAAACTTCACTACTCCCCAAAAACTGCACACCTAATTCGTCTTTGTGCAATATTTTCCCCAAGGAGAGGCAAATCGAATCTTCGATATTTCGATATTTCGAAGACTCGAATTTTCGAAACCTCGCCTCATTGCCTCGTAGACCTGTTGACCCGTAGACTCGTTGACTCCCCACCCCCCCTCTGTATGCCAAATTGTCATATTTTCGAGGATGAATTTTCGTTTTTTCGGGGAATATTGCTAACTTTGCATTCTTATACTATATTAAAATAGATTCGAGGGAGCTGTACGCTTCCTCACACATCAAATTCAGCTATGCAAGACAACAAGCCTCAGCAAGACACCAGCACACAAGCGCCTATCAAGCGCACGGTGCTCGACTACGACGATATTTGCCAACTCGCCCCCTTCTTCAAGGGCAAGGAGAAGTTGGTGAACCGCCTGTTCCGCCTGCTCGCAGTGGATAAGGTGAACTGGATTCACGACCACAACTGCGACACCCCTGGCGTGCCATTTGTGCAAGGTCTGCTCCGCGACCTCAATATCACCATCGACATTCGTGGCGAGGAAGTGCTGAAAAACCTGCCGAAAGAAGGTGGGTTTATCACCGTGTCGAACCACCCATTCGGTGCGCTCGACGGCATTATGCTGATTAAAATCATCGGTGAATACCGTCCCGACTTCAAGGTGATGGTGAATATGATTTTGAACTACATCAGTGCCATGCGCCCCAACTTCATTGCCGTGGATGCCCTCGCCAGCAACGACCCCGCCAAGCGCGCCGTGTCGATGAAGGGTATCACCACCGCGCTCCGCCATGTGAAAGACGGTCACCCTCTGGGCTTTTTCCCTGCTGGGGCGGTGTCGAAAATCACGCCTAACCTCCGCATCGAGGACCGCTTGTGGCAACCCAACATCATTCGCCTGATCAAGAAGTTGAAGGTGCCTGTGGTGCCCATCTATTTCCACGGCCACAACAGCACATTCTTCAACATTCTCGGCCTGATTGACTGGCGATTGCGCACGCTGAAACTCCCCTCTGAGGTGTTCCGCCGCCACGACCAGACGTTCCGTGTGTCGGTGGGCCAACCCATCATGCCCGACGAGCAGGCACAATACGAGTCGCTCGAATCGTTGGGCGAATTCCTGCGCGAGCGCACCTACAGTATGCGCAAGTGGGACAAATAACACCAGTGTGAAATTAACTCAAAATCTACATATTAATTATGGCAACACTTGAAGCAGCAATTAAAAGCGCAATGCTGCGCTACGGACTGATTGGCAAATCGCCGCTGTATCTCGCCACCATGGAGCAGGCGTTGAAGGTTGCGCCTGTCGACCTTTCGGTGCTCATCATTGGTGAAAGCGGTTCGGGTAAGGAGGTTTTCCCCCGAATCATTCACGACCACAGCCGACGCAAGCACGAAAAATACATGGCGGTGAACTGTGGCGCAATACCAGCAGGCACCATCAATAGCGAACTTTTCGGTCACGAGAAGGGCTCGTTCACTGGCGCTATCAGCGACCACAAGGGCTATTTTGAAGACTGCGACGGTGGCACGCTGTTTCTCGACGAAGTGGCGGAACTGCCAATGGAAACACAGGCACTGCTGCTGCGTGTGCTGGAGTCGGGCGAATATATGCGCGTGGGTAGTTCCGATGTGCGTAAGACCGACGTGCGCATCGTGGCTGCCACCAACAAGAATCTCGAAAACGCCATCAAGGAGGGCAAGTTCCGCGAAGACCTGTACTATCGCCTTTGCTCGGTGCGCATCGATGTGCCACCATTGCGCCGCCGTGGCGACGACATTTGGCTGCTTATCCGCAGGTTCAGTCACGACTTTTCCGAAAAATACCGCACCCCGGAAGTGGAATACTCCGACGAGGCTAAAAAGGCGATGCTCTCCTACCGCTGGCCCGGCAATGTGCGCCAACTCAAGAATGTGGCGGAGCAGATAGCGCTGTTTGAGGCTGGCAACAGGCTCAGCGTTGAGAATGTGGCGAAATATCTGCCTAACCAGGAGGGTTTGGTAAGCGTCGACGGTGCCGTGCACGACTACATGCACGAGCGTGAATACATTTTCAAGATGCTCTACAAGATGCAGCAAGATGTGGTGGCTCTGCAATCGGCTCTACAAGAGCGACGCATGCCTGAAACCGCCACCACCACATTCCAACTCAACGATGAGATAGAACTGCTCAAACGCGATAGCCATAAGTTGACGAAGATGAACATCGGCGCCGACGACGATACCGGCAAACCAAAGAAAATCATCGACCTCAACAGCCACGACACCACCGCTGTTGACAAGCACGATTTCGACGCTCCCTACGCTATGGAGGTGGAGGCGCATATCAAAACGCTCGACGAAACCGAGCGCGAGACCATCACACGCGCTTTGGAGCGCAACAACGGCAAGCGCAAGCGCACAGCAGAAGAACTCAACATCTCGGAACGCACGCTCTACCGCAAAATCAAGGAATACGGACTCGAATCAAGAAACCAACACAAAAAGTAATGAAGCACTTCAGCACCATATTCCGTCGCACATTAGCCTTGGTGATGCTGCTCGTGGCATCGCAGGCTTGCTCCGTGTATAATTTCTACAAATTCAACGGCGCATCGCTCGACTATAATGTGTATAAAACCGTTTCGTTCAGCGACTTCCCAATCCGTGCCGCACTGGTGTATCCGCCTTTGCAGCAGACCTTTGAGAACAAACTTCGCGACATGGTGGCGCAAAACACTCGTCTGCGCGTGATTGATTCGCCTAACAGCGACTTGCGAATGGAAGGCGAAATCACCGCCTACAACCTCACGCCGCAAGCCGTGGGCGAAGACGCTTACGCCAGCAAAACGCGCCTCACCATCACCGTGCGTGTGAAATACATCGACAACAAGAATCCCGCGCTGAGCAACGACCAAAGTTTCTCGGCGTACCGCGACTTCGACAGCAGCCAAATGCTCTCCGACGTGCAAGACGACCTGTGCGCACAAATCTGCAACGACCTAAAAGACCTCATTTTCAACGCCACTTTCGGCAACTGGTAATACACACAGCATCATCACATGGACATTCTCTCTAACATACAGGATTTTATCGCCAACCCCTCGCAGCCCATCACTCAGGAGTGGCTCGACGAGGTGCAGCAGCAATACCCCTACTTCAATCTGCCGGCGTTGCTCTACCTGAAGCAGCACGGCATAGAGGGCAACGAAGAACTGCTGGGCAAACTGGCCATCAGTTGTGCCGACCGCAAGGTGCTCTCCACCCACTTGGGCGATGGTGCCGACCTGTTCCGCGACTTCTATCCGCAGGAAAAGGAGGAACCCACCACTACCACCACCCACGCCATCGACATGTTCTTAGATGCATTTGGATCAGGTAGTCAGAAAGAGGTGGAAGTGCTTGAAAACATGATTTTCAACCCCACACCCGACTATGCCGACATCCTTGCCGCCGAGGACCAGGCTGCACCAGCCACCGCCACAGGCGAGAGCGCACAAGATGCCCTCATCAACAGTTTCATAGCACAAGAGCGCGAGAAGGAAAAAGAGGTGACCAACATTCCGCAGCACCACATCGACGAGCATGATGTGGCGGAGATTGCCGACACGCCTATCGAGCAACCTGTGGAGCGCGACGATTCAATGCTCAGCGAGAGTTTGGCGAAAATGTACATCAAAAGACGTAATTATTCTAAGGCTCTTGAAATTATTGAGAACATAAATTTGAATTTTCCAGAAAAAAGTATTTACTTTGCAGACCAAATTCGTTTCTTGCGTAAATTGGTACTCAACGAAAAAACAAAAAAATAAAGATTATACATTACAGACATGAACGCTATTTTTGCAATTTTAATTACTCTCGCAGCATTATTGCTGATTGGTGTGGTTCTTATTCAAAAGTCTAAAGGTGGTGGTTTGGCTACTAACGTAAGCAGTTACAACCAAATCGCAGGTGTGCGCAAAACCACCGACTTCATTGAAAAAGCCACTTGGAGTTTAGCCATTTTCATTTGCGTGCTCAGCATTTGCGCTTGCATCTTGTCAAAGAGTTCTGATGCAAACCAAGGCACTCGCCTCGCAACCCCACAAACTGAGCAACAACAAGGCACTGGCATCCCAACCACAGGTCAAGGTCAGCCAGCAGCTCCAGCCCAAAAATAAGGCACAAAACACCAAACGGAACATACCGATAGCGCCCATGCAATGTCATAGGGCGCTTGTTTTGTTTCCCCCACACCATGAGAAAAATCAGGAGAATTTTTATAGAAGTTAAGGGTGTTCTTGCCAGCCTTGTCAGCCACAGTCAGCCTTGTCCGACCAATCCGACTCGTCAGATACCCTCAAAAACTCGCCGCCTCGTTGACCCGTTGAAATACATTATTAAATAATCTAAATTTTAATGGGGAAGGTGGATTGTTGAAAAAAATAATTACCTTTGTATGTTTTTCGCTTTATTCTGTAGTTTTTTATGGAGTTGGTGCGTCTAACAGTTACAATGGTATTTTTTTTACAAAGAGGTGAAGAAAATTTCAACAAACTACATAATCATAAAATTCACTCAATTATGAAACTCAGAAATTTATTCGCGTTTGCGTTTGCCCTCGTGGCTTCTGTTGGCTTCGCACAGGCTATGCCTGATGTGCCTGCCGATACCGCTTTCCGCACTGGCAAGCTCGCAAACGGACTCACTTATTATGTGCGTCACAACAACTATCCTGAGCACCATGTCAATTTCTACATCGCTCAGCGTGTGGGTTCTATCCAGGAAGATGAAAGTCAGCGTGGTTTGGCTCACTTCCTTGAACACATGGCGTTTAACGGCACCGAGCACTATGCCGGCAATGGCGTGATCGACTACACCCGCACCCTCGGTGTGGAATTTGGCCGCGACCTCAACGCCTACACCGCAGTTGACCAAACCGTTTACAACATCAACGATGTGCCTTCCACTCGTCAGAGCGCGCTCGACTCTTGCTTGCTCATCATCAAGGACTGGTCAAACGGTCTGTTGCTTCAAGGCGAGGAAATCGACAAGGAACGTGGCGTGATTCACGAAGAATGGCGTCTGCGCTCTTCTGCAAGCCAACGTATGCTCGAACGCAACCTCGAAAAGCTCTACCCAGGCTCTAAGTATGGCAAGCGTATGCCTATCGGCTTGATGAGCGTGATCGACAATTTCAAATACGATGAAATCCGCAACTACTATAAGAAATGGTATCGCCCCGACAACCAAGCCGTGATTGTGGTGGGCGACATCGATGTGGACTACACCGTGAAGAAGATTCAGGAAATGTTCGGCACTATTCCTGCTCCTGCTGCCGATGCGGCTCAGGTGGTTGACGAACAAGTGCCCGACAACCCCGAAGCCATCATCGTGGTTGACAAGGATAAGGAACAGCAGATGAACATCGTGCAAGTGATGTACAAGCACGACCCATTCCCTGAATCAGAAAAGAACAGCATGATGTATCTCGTTTACGATTACGGCAAATGGTGCATCACCCAAATGCTTAACAACCGTCTCAACGAGAAGTCGCAAGACCCCGAATGTCCATTCATTCAGGCAAGCGCAAGCGATGGCAACTACATCCTTGCCAAGACAAAGGATGCGTTCACTATCGGCATTCTTCCTAAGGAAGGCAAAATGAGCGAGGCTGTGAAGGCTGCCACTATGGAAGCCCTCCGCGCTCAGAAGTATGGCTTCACCGCCACTGAATATGCCCGCGCCAAGGCTGAATACCTCAGTGCTATTGAAAAGCAATACAACAACCGCAACAAGATTTCAAGCGACCGCTTCGGCCGCATGTGCGCAAGCAACTATCTTGAAAAGGAACCTCTCACCGCTATTGAAACAGAATATGAGGTGATGAACCAAATCGTGCCTATGCTCCCTGTGGAGGCTGTGAACCAAATGATGATGGAATTGGTGAGCCAATCCGACACCAACCTCGTGGTGATGAGCTTCAACCAGGAAAAGGAAGGCGCTGTGTATCCAACCGAGGCTTCGCTGAAGGCCGCTATCGACGCTGCACAAGCCGAAGACCTCCAACCATGGGTCGACAACGTGAAGAACGAGCCTCTCATCAAGGAACTTCCTAAGAAGGGCAAAATCGTGAAGGAAGCAACCGACAAGAAGTTTGGCTTCAAGACCCTCACCTTGAGCAACGGCGCAACCGTAATCATCAAAAAGACTGACTACAAGGCCGACGAAGTGTTGATGGAAGCAGAGTCGAAGGGTGGCACATCGCTCTACGACCAAAAAGACTGGGCTAACACCGAACTCTTTGATTACATTGTCGGTTCAAGCGGTTTGGGCGAATTCGACAACACCGAACTCGACAAGGCTCTCGCTGGCAAGCAGGCAAGCGTAAGCCTCTCGCTCTCTCAATCTTACGAACGCCTCAACGGTAAGTCAACCGTTAAGGACCTCGAAACCCTCTTCCAACTCACCTACTTGAAGATGACCGCTATCAAGAAGGACGAGAAGAACTACGCAAGCCTGATGAAGATGCTCGAAACTGCTCTCAAGAACAAGGATTTGCAACCAGAAGCCGTGTTCCAGGAACAGACTGAATACACCATCAACAACAAGAGCTGGCGCAACGCTCCATTCGGTGTTGAACAACTCAAGCAAGTGGACTACGACCGCGTGCTCGCTATCGCCAAGGAACGCACCGCCAACGCTGCCGACTTCACATTCTACTTCATTGGCAACTTCGACGAAGCTGCTCTCCGTGGCTACATCGAGCAATACATCGCTTCACTCCCTGGCGACGCTAAGAAGAAAGAAAACTACAAGAATGTGGCTGAACGCCCAACTGGCACAGTGGTGAACAAATTCACCAAGAAAATGGAAACTCCAAAGGCCATCGCTCGCATGTACTGGTACAGCACCACAGCTCCTTACACCCTCGAAAACAGCATTCTCGCAAGTGCTGCCGGACAGGTGCTCAGCAAGCTCTATCTCCAGAAGATTCGTGAAGAGGCTGGCGCAGCCTATTCAGCTGGCGCAGCCGGAAGCGTACAAATGGTTGGCGACCGCGTGTTCACCACCCTTCTTGGCCACTGCCCAATGAAGCCTGAAATGGCTGACGAAGCCATCAAGATTATGCGTGAGGAAGCGGTAGCAATCAGCAAAAGCGTAGATGAAGCCACTCTCAACGAAATCAAGGCAGTGATGCTCAAAGACGCAGATGCGGCCGTTAAGGAAAACAGCCACTGGTTAGGCGTTTACAACATGTACGTAAGCCGCGGTATCGACACCGAAACCGACTACAAGAACATCGTCAAGAGCCTCACCCCAGCCAAGGTTGCAGCCTTCGTGAAGAACGTAATCCTCAAGGCTGGCAACAACGTGGAAGTAATCATGCTCCCCGAAAAGTAAAAAATCCCACCCAGTTGGTTTAACCCCCAACTGACACCCACATAACAAAGTCCTCGACTGCCCACGCAGCCGAGGACTTTTCCATTATCCCTCCGCCTCAATAGAAAAGCCTCACACAGATTCCGCACATCTCACAGGATTGCTTTGTGAGTGAAAAATCGGCTCAGTGGAAAATTTCTGGGGGGGGATAGATTCTGCATTATTGCTGAATTGTAAATGGAATCAAAAACAAAAAACATAAAAAACAGCCTTGGGGCAACGTGGAATGCT
>OIXA01000681.1_pt1 | contig 48091 bp, 38 predicted proteins | sample 1587721 | NCBI WGS metagenome assembly OIXA01 (sample SAMEA3888900, study PRJEB22519) | human gut metagenome | biome: human gut; feature: human-associated habitat; material: faeces | place: Denmark | collected 2013
CTCCAAGGCTGTTTTTTATGTTTTTGTTTTTGATTCCATTCACAATTCGGCAACATTGCATAATCTATCCCCAGGAATTTTCCACTGAACCAAAAGGTGGGGGAGAGGGGTGTAAAAAAAGAAAGCTGCTTTCCACCTTGTGGAAAACAGCTTCAAACTCTTTTTTTTGCTAATCGCTAAGATTATGCCTTAACTGAGTCAGCGGCAACTGGAGCAGCAGCGCTATCAGCAGCAGCGCTATCAGCAGCTACAGAATCAGCAGCGCTATCAGCAACAGCAGCTACAGAATCAGAATCAGCAGCAGAAGCTGAACCAGCACCCTTGTTGCAAGAGAAGAAAGAAACACTAGCGATAACAGCAAGTAATAAAACTAACTTTTTCATTTTCGTAAAAATTTAAAATAATAAAACAATAATTTTCGTTGTTCAGTTTAAAATCGATGCAAATTTAAGACAAAAAACTCATATGCAAACTATTTTTCAAGTTTTTTTTTGTTTAAATTGCCACAGTTGCATTTAATTTTTGTAAAAATTTACCTTTTAATTTGTCTAACTCTCTAATAATCTGCAAGATAATTAAAGATTTTTTGGTTTAATCGCCAAATGTTAAACCTTGTTAAACAGAAAAAGGTAGGTAGTTTTCTTATAATGTATAAGGAAAAACGCGAGTTTTACCTATTAATGACTATATAAGAAGCGTTTGATGCTACGTTTTGGAGTTTTTTCAAACTCGTTTGCGATAAGTTCAATTCTTGTGATGCGTTCGTAAGGGGCTACGAGCTTGTTAAGCTCGGTGCGAATCTCTTCCATCTTCTCTGGAAGCTGGTCGCGCGTCACGCCCATAGCGTCCATTGTATCGTAGTCGGGGTAAACGAGACCCACGAGTTTTCCGCCACGGTCCACCACCAGACTTTCGTTCACGAAAATCATATTGTTGAGTTTAGCCTCGATTTCTTCAGGATAGATGTTCTGTCCGTTTGCGCCAAGCAACATCGTCTTCAAGCGGCCACGGATAAACACGGTGCCGTCTGCGCTGAGTGTGCCCATGTCGCCAGTGTGCAGCCAGCCATCGTCGTGAAGCACCTTGTCGGTGGCTTCATAGTTGTGGTAGTAGCCCTTCATCACGTTTTCGCCACGCACGCAGATTTCGCCAGGAATGTTTTCTGGGTCTTCGCTGTCGATGCGGCATTCCATGATGCCAGGGAGAACGCGGCCTGCGCTGTGAGGCACAAATTCGCGCCATGGGGTGTGGCTCACCAGTGGAGCGCACTCGGTCATGCCGTAGCCCACGGTGAATGGAAAACGGATTTTATAGAGAAATTCCTCTACTTCGGCGTTGAATGGCGCACCGCCCACGATGATTTCCTCGAAGCAGCCGCCAAACGCATCAATCAACTTCTTGCGAATCTGGTCGTAAATCTTTTCGTTGAGGTATGGCACAGCCAAAGCCCAGCGGAGCATACCCTTGCTGATCATAGGCACAATCATCTTAGAGTAAATCTTCTCAAGCACGAGAGGCACCAGAATCACGAGGTTTGGTTTCACTTCGCCCATAGCCTTCACAATCACCTTTGGCGAAGGGATGCGGCCGAGCAATGTGATGTGGCCACCGATAGCCAGTGGCGCAAGCATGTCGAACGCGCAGCCGTAGGCGTGGGCGAGAGGCAGGAACGAGAGGTGACGTGAACCGCTGTAGCACAATCCGGAGTTGATGCCATACACGATATTGCCGCAAAGGTTGTTGCCGGTAATCATCACACCCTTGCTGAAGCCAGTGGTGCCAGAGGTGTAGTTGATGTCCATCAGACGGTCGCCAGGCACTTCGGGGTATTTCACGTCGTCGATGGTGAAGCCGTTGGGATAAGCGGCAGCGAACTTCTCTTCGAGCGAAGCCAGCACATCAGCCACCACTTCCTCTTCCTTTTGCTCGTAGAGCGTGCGGTCGTCGAGCGAGAGAGCGGCGCGCACCATGCGCATATTCTCGAAGTCGAGGCTTTCCCAGTTGCTTTTGCTGGCGAAGAGCAGTTTTGCCTCGCTATGATTAACGATGTGTTGCGCATCGTTAGGGTTGAAGTCTTGAAGAATAGGAACAATTACAGCACCATAGGTGATGGTTGCCAAAAAGAGAGTCACCCAAGTGGGGTTGTTCTTGCCGATAATGGCAACGTGGTCGCCTTCTTGAATGCCGATTTCCTTGTAGAAAAGATGAATTTTTGCAATGTCGCGTGCGAAATCAGCGTAAGTGATGGTCTCTTTTGTGTTGTAATCAGTCAAGCATGGGCGGTCCCAGTTGTCTTTGAAACTCTGCTCAAAAATCTTGACAGTATTTTCTTTCATCATAATAGTCAATAATTTAAATGTAATTGCGACTGCAAAGTTACTCATTATATTTTAATTTTTTGCACAAAACATCCCCAATTTGTGCAAAAAGGGCAGGGCAATATATATATTTAAGAAGTTAAGGAGTTAAGGAGTTAAGAAGTTAAGACGGCACCATCGGCTCTTGAAACGATGGTGCCCCTATCTGTCCCGTCGGATTTGTCGGACCGGTCTGACTTGTCTGACAAAAAACTCGTAGACCTGTTGACCTGTAGACTCGTTGACTTTATAGAATTTCCGGCGGGGTGGTGGGAATGTGGGTGCTGAGCACTCGCCATGGCTTGGGGTAGAGGTTGTTGGCACGGTTGCCGAGGTTGTTGGCAAAACCGATGGGCTTGCCTCGGTAGGTGAGCAGCGCATAGCCTCGTGGTGCGTCGGGTAGCACTATCGCCTCGCCACGCATATACGCCATGGCGGTGGCATAATCCACCTCGCTTTGGGCAAATGCCTCGTTGGAAAGGGCGGTGGAGAGTGCCAAAGCATGGCTGGGCACGCAGTTTTTCCCCTTCACGGTGCCAATGGTCACGCCAGCCTGAAGCACACGCAAGTCGGCAAACAGCGGCATCAGCGGAGCGATGTCGGCAGGAATGGCAATTACCTCATCATTCGCCACGCTCAGGGCATAGTGCTTCGGATTTTCAAGCCAAGCATCCACGCCTCGTGGCACAGGAATGGCCTTCGCTTTTGCGCCCTTGCTCTTTTTGGCGCGCAACTCGGCACGGCGTTCGTCGTCGGGCTTACGTAGCACCGCCATAAACAGTCCTTCGCCATTGGTGCGGTGAGGCATGAAGCGGTAGCAGTGGTAGGGGCTGTCGATGGCTGGGTGAATGTGCCAATCAGCCTCCACCGGAATCTCCACCGATTCGGCACCGTACTGCTCCACGATGTGCGCCACCATTTCCTCGTTTTCCTCACGATTGTAGGTGCAGGTGCTGTAGATGAGCACGCCTCCGGGGCGGAGTGCCTGCCAAATGTCGGCAATGATACTTTTCTGCAACGTGGCGCATTGCTTCACCAGGGCAGGTGTCCACTGGTTGCGTGCTTCCTCGTCTTTGCGCATCATGCCCTCGCCACTGCACGGCACATCGGTAGCCACCACATCGAAAAAGTGATGGAGTTTGCCCAAGTCGTGTGGAGCGTTGTTGGTGACGATGCAGCGAGGGTTTCCCCATTTCACGATATTCTCATGCAGCACACGAGCGCGCGCAGGCATAATCTCGTTCGCTACCACCATCGAATCGGCAGGCAGCGCTGAAATGGCTGTGGTGGTTTTTCCGCCCGGTGCAGCGCAGAGGTCGAGGTAGCGAACAGGTTCCTTCACCACATGCTTAATCACATGGTGGATAAACATCGACGAAGCGTCTTGCACATAATATCGGCCCGTCTGGAAATCGATATCGAAAGTGAACGGCATACGCTCCTTCAGGTATCGGCCAGTGGTGCACCATGGCACACGACCTACGGCATCATCGCTCAAACTGATGCCACGGCCATCGTTCACACGAATCGCCACCGAAGGATCGGTGGTGGTGATTGCCTCCAGCAGAGCATCGCACTCGTCGGGGAGAATGTGGCGCATCTGCGCTATAAAATCGTCGGAAAGTTTTATCATATCGTCCGTCATTTAAAAAGGCTGTGCCGCGATGTATGTGTGTGGCACAGCCTCCGATATTTTGCTATCGAGAGCCTGGTCAAAGCCGGCTCCGTGCGTATGCTAATCGATTAGAGAAGAGTGGCAGGGTCGAGGTTCTTGCCTTCGATATCCTTGAAGTAGCGGTAAGTGCCCACCTTCAATTCCATAGTTGCGTCTTCGTCGCAAATGATGATAGCCTTGCGGTGCATTTGGAGCACGCTGAGAGTGCACATTTGTGAAACAGCGCCTTCCACAGCGTTGCGCAATGCAGGAGCCTTCTTGTAGCCGTTTGCGATAATCATCACGCTCTTAGCGGCCATCACGGTGCCAACGCCTACGGTGAGAGCGGTTTTAGGCACTTTGTTCACGTCGTTGTCGAAGAAACGGCTGTTGGCGATGATAGTGTCTTGAGTAAGAGTTTTCTGACGAGTGAGTGAAACGAGTGAACTACCTGGCTCGTTGAAAGCGATGTGTCCGTCAGGACCTACGCCACCCATGAAGAGGTCGATGCCACCAGCAGCGGCGATGCGTGCCTCATATTCTTCACATTCCTTATCGAGGTCGGCTGCGTTGCCGTTGAGGATGTTCACGTTTTCCTTCTTGATGTCGATGTGGTTGAAGAAGTTGTTCCACATGAAAGAGTGATAGCTTTCAGGGTGATCTTCAGGAAGTCCTACATATTCGTCCATGTTGAAAGTCACAACATTCTGGAACGAAACCTTGCCAGCCTTGTTGAGCTCGATGAGTTTCTTGTACATGCCAAGTGGTGAGCTACCAGTAGGGCAACCAAGCACGAAAGGCTTTTCTGGAGTTGGGTTTGCAGCGTTAATGCGTGAAGCAACGTAGCACGCTGCCCATTCTGATACTTTGTCGTAATCAGGTTCGATGATAAGTCTCATAATCGAAAGATTGTTTTTTTAATTAGTTAGTATATTCCTCTTACAAAGTTACGAAAAATATCTCAATGCGCCGTGCTAATTCGCCGCCTAAATTCAGAAGGAACTTTTAAAAGCAGTGGCGCTTTTAAAAGTTAAGGAGTTAAGAAGTTGAAGAAGTTAAAGAAGTTAAGACGATAGTTTCCGATTTGGTAAAGTCTTTTTGCACGATGGGGCGTTTTCGAATACGTCTGACCTGTCAGACAAGTCCGACTCGTCAGACCTCAACTCGTTGCGTCGTTGGCTTTTTAAAATCGGGTTTTAATGGATTTAATTGGTGTGCTTTTTGGAAGTCAACGAGTCAACAGGTCAACGAGTTGTTTGGGGTGAAGATTCGAAATTTCGAGTTTTCGAGGATTCGATTTTTTCGATGGGGGTTGGGGAGGGGGTGAAAAAAAAGTAGGAAGGAAGCGGGGTGGGGCGCTTCCTTCCTACTTGAGGATTTATTTGAGGTTATCTTCTTCTCTTTTTCTTTGAAGTGGTTTCCTCTTTTTTAGCGGATTTTTTCTTTTTGTTGGCTTTTGGCACTTTGAGCTTGTCGCCAGGGTGGAGCATATCGGCATCCTTCAACTGTGGATTAGCCTTGCGGAGCTGGTCGGTGCCCAAACCGTAGCGGTGGGCGATGCGTTCGAGCGATTCGCCTTCACGCACGCTGTGGCTTGTTGGACGGGCATCTTCCTCCTTCTTCGCTTTTCTCTTGCTTCTGCGGTCGCTATCGCGGTCAGCCTTTCTGCGCTTCGACGATTTCACCTCGTCGCGGTCGTCTCTCTTGCTGCGCTTGTTTGTTTTCGCCTTAGCCTTTGATCTTGCCGACTCTTCTTCAGCCACATGGCGAGTGGTGCGCTTGCTTGCTGTGGCCTTTTCCTCCTCTATAGCCTCTTTTTGCTTCTTGCTGTTGCTTGCAGTGGTAGGAGCTGTTTCAGCCTTTTGCTTCTTGGCTGTGGCTGGAGCAGGAACAGGGGTTTCGGCCTTTTGCTTCTTTGAAGCTGTTGCGCGACCGTCGATCTCATCGTTCACGCTGTAAGATTTAGAGCGTTGCGATGTGGTGGTAGAAGTGCTTGCAGTGGTCTTTGACGCTTCCTTCTTAGGTGCTGCTTGCTTGGCGGCAGTGCTTTGCTTCGCTTGTGCCACAGCGTAAGAAGTGGAGGTTTTTGGCTGCTCGGCTTGTTGCTTTCGCTCACCGGTGATTTTCAGCACCTGACCACGGCTCACGTGCTTGCGGTTGAGATTGTTGAGTGCCATCAGTTCTGCCACACTCATATTATACTCGTCGGCGATGCTCTCGATGGTCTCGCCGCGTCTCACCTTGTGGTATCTCGCTTCCACACTCTCATTGTTGCTCACAGGGGTGGCACTTACCGTAGGCTTAGCCTGTGCCACTTGGCGCTGTTCCTGTTTGGTCTTAACCACGCTCTTGGCAGCCTCTTGAGGGTCGACCATCTGTTGTGTCACAGAAGATGCGTGGTTGCCTGGTTCCACCACATCGCGAGTGGCATAGATGTCCTTGCGATAACTCATAATGCTGTCTTCCACCATAATATAGCTGTAGATTTGCTGTGATGGCAGAGCGAGCGAGTAGGGGTGAGTGTCGCCAGGAATGATGTCGTGGCGATATTGAGGGTTGAGAATACGGATTTCCTCGATAGGAATGTTGAGCACGCTGGAAATCTGGTTGAAGTTCACGCGGTGGTGCACCATCACCGTGTCGATAATCAGCGGCTTTTTCGACAGAGCAGGATTGATGTTGTGCTTCTGATAGTTGTTCATCACGTAGGTGGCAGCGATGAAAGCAGGCACATAACCACGGGTTTCGCGAGGCAGATATTCATAAATCGACCAGAAGTCGGGGTTTTCGTTATCTCTGCTCTTGGCACGGCGGAGCGCCTTGTTCACATTGGCAGGGCCGCAGTTGTAGGCGGCGATGGCCAGCGACCAGTCGTTGTAGATGCCGTAGAGCTGCTTGAAATAGCTTGCTGCCGCATTACTTGAGCGGTATGGGTCGCGACGCTCGTCGACCAGCGAGTTTACTTCCAGTCCGAGACCCTTACCGGTATCTACCATGAATTGCCACAGACCGGCGGCACCTGCGCTCGACACCACGTTAGGGTCGAGAGCCGACTCGATGATAGGAATGAACTTGAGTTCGTGTGGAAGTCCCTCTTTTTCCAGAGCACGTTCGAAAATAGGCATGTAGTAGGGCGACATACCCAAGATTTGCGACACCATGGTGCGCTCTCTTGTGATGTAGCGGGTGATGTAGGATTTTACCACCTGATTGTAGGGGAGTTCAATTCCCGAAGGGATGGCTCTGAGGCGCTGAATGTATTCAGCGTCGCTCACTTCGTTTGGCGATTTGCTCTCCACGCTGGCATCGACTACCGCATAGTTTTGCAAATACCAGTTTTTCTGCATTTCCTGAGTGTTGATTTCAAAGCTGTAAGGATACACGATGGCCTCGTCGGTGATCGATTCCTTCAGCGATAAAATCGATTTCTTTTTTGGCGCAGCCGACATGGTCAATGCCGCAATCGCCAACACGATTAATGCGTTAAATCTGAAATTCTTCATACTTTATCGTCGTTTGTTTTTAATTCAAAAAGTAAAGGCACACTGAAGTCCGAGCGACGGTATTCGGGACTGCTTCGTGTCGATAGCGGCAGGGGCCACGTCCATCGTAAGGTCGGAGGAAATGTCGAAGTGTGCGAGTGAGGCGTCGACGTAAGCGTCGACGATATTGATGAAATACACAGCCACCATGCTGATGATGCAAATGTCGCGATAGCGGCGGTAATATGTTCGCTTGTTTTTCAGAGCGCGCGTGAGCCATTCCTTGTCGAGGTCGCTCTCCTTCACGGTTTTCGGGAAGAAGTTCATGTAGCTGCGCGTGTTGGGGTCGTTGTCGGTGATGTCGCGGTAGGCTTTGGTGTAGTCGCCGAGCATACGGTTGTTCCATGCCGTGCCGTAGCCGAGCCCCACGAAAGCACCCACCACAATCGGAATTTTCCAATAGCGGCGGTTGTAGATTTGTCCCAAGCCGGGGCAGAGTGCCGAGAGCCACATGGCGCGCTTGGGGTCGGGGTTGAACACACGGAGTTTGCCCAGGTTGGTGGCGGCTGCCGTGTCGGGCACGAAGGTGGCTTGCGCCAGAATCAGCGAATCGTTGGGCTCGAATTTCACGGTGTCGCCAGCCTCGTCGAGCACAGGGGTGCGCTCGTAGGTGCTGGGTTTTACGGTGACGGCTGCCGAATCGGGGGGAGTGCTTGCCACAGCCTTATACCCTCCGGTGCGAGTGCGTGTGGGCTTTTCGATGCCGCCAGTGGTCTGCGCCATGCTGCCCACAGGGCAAAGCACAAGCAGGCATAGTGCAATCACTGTGCCTACAAATGTGCGAATATGTGGGTTAAATACCTTTCTCACAAGGAGTTGCTTGCCTCTCCGCCCACTATTGAGCAGGTGGGGATGCTATAATTAATGTTTTAATGTGTCAAAGATACGAATAATTCTCTCTAATTCCTCTTCGTTTTTGAAAGGAAATGAGATTTTTCCTTTACCGTCCTTATTGCAGGCAAACGAAACAGCCACGCCAAACGACTTGCTCAGGTGCTGTTTCAGCACATCGTAGTCGGCATTGTTCACCTTTTTTGCAGGTGCTTTTGGCTCGGTGCTGCCTTCTTCGTTCATTTCCTTTGCCCTTTGCTCCACCTGACGCACCGAGAGTCCTTTTTTCAGGATCTCGTTGTAGAGTTTGAGTTGCATGGTGGGTTTCTCCACCGAGAGCAACGCTCTTGCGTGGCCCATGTCCACAGCCTTGTCGCGCAAGCCGAGTTGCACTTCGGCCGGCAGTTTCAGCAGGCGGAGGAAGTTGGCGATGGTGGCGCGCTTCTTGCCAATACGTTCGCTCAATCGCTCTTGGGTGAGGTTGTATTGGTCGATGAGTTTGCGGAAGGTGAGCGCAATTTCGATGGCGTTGAGGTCTTCGCGCTGAATGTTCTCAATCAGCGCCATCTCGGTGAGCTCGCTGTCGTTGGCGGTGCGCACGTATGCTGGCACGGTGTCGAGGCCGGCGAGTTTGGCAGCACGGTAGCGTCGCTCACCCGAAATAATCATATAGGTGCCGGCTTCTGCGCTGCGCAGAGTGAGGGGCTGGATAATGCCCAACTCACGTATAGAGGTAGCCAATTCCTCAAGAGCCTCCTCGTCGAAGTTGATACGAGGCTGGTCGGGGTTTGGCTTGATGAGGTCGATTGCTATTTCATTGATAGCCGAACTGCCGCTCGGCTGCACATCGTCCATTGAGATGAGTGAGTCGAGTCCGCGTCCGAGTGCATTTCTCTTGATTGCCATAGTGGAAACTTTGATTTAATGTGGTTACTTTTTCTTACGGTTTTTACTGATCAACTCTTTCGCCAACTGGGTGTGGCTGGTGGCACCACGGCTGGTGGGGTCGTAGAGAATGGCTGGCAAACCGTGGCTTGGAGCCTCGCTCAAACGAATGTTGCGTGGAATCACGGTGCTGAACACCATGTCGCCGAAGTGGCTTTTCAACTCTTCGTAGATTTGGTTGGCAAGGCGGAGGCGTGCGTCGTACATGGTGAGCAGGAAACCCTCGATTTGGAGCGATGGGTTGAGTTTCGACTTGATGATGCGCACGGTGTTGAGCAACTTGCTGATGCCCTCAAGTGCGAAATACTCGGCTTGCACAGGGATAATCACCGAATCGGCAGCCGTGAGAGCGTTCACGGTAATCAATCCGAGTGAAGGGCTACAGTCGATGAGAATGAAGTCGTATTCTTCCTTTGCGCTTGCCAAAGCCTTTTCGAGCACGCGCTCGCGGTGGGGCTTGTTGATAAGTTCGAGTTCCGCACCCACCAGGTCGATGCGGCTACCCACCAAGTCGAGCCCCTCCACGCAGGTTTTCACCTGTGTGCCGAGAATTGGATAATCGTCGACCAGACATTCGTAAATCGACGACGACATCTGTTTTGGGTCAACGCCGAGGCCCGATGTGGCGTTTGCCTGTGGGTCGGCGTCGATAAGGAGCACTTTCTTCTTGTTCACAGCCAATGAAGCTGATAAGTTGATGGCAGTGGTGGTTTTACCCACACCGCCCTTTTGATTGGCTATTGCTATGATTTTTCCCATAATCTTGCGGGTGTTTTTATTTACTCTGCAAAGGAATTACTTTTTGTTCAATTACAAGTTAAAAAATGCGTTAAATTGAAATAAATGTTGATAACTCGCCACTTTTGTTAATAACTATGTGCTTGTTAACAGGCGTTTGTGATGGGCGGCGCTTGATTTCCTCCCTTTTTCAACATTCGTATTTTTTTGCAAATATGCAGCGACTTGGTATGGTGATCAGGTCGCTGCATATATATTATATAGTGTGTAGAGTGCCGAGATTCGGTGTGCGCTTCGGCACTGCTGTCTATGTCGGGGGGATTATGTGTCGAGGGTAGCGTAAGTGGCGTTGTCCTCGATAAACTGGCGGCGTGGTGGCACCTCTTCGCCCATGAGCATGGTGAACACGCGGTCGGCTTCTGCCGCATCGCTGATGGTGACACGCTTCAGCATACGGTTCTCTGGGTTCATGGTGGTGTCCCAAAGTTGCTCTGGGTTCATTTCACCAAGACCTTTGAATCGCTGAACACGCACATTCTTTTCTTCGCCAGCGCCATACTTGTCGATAAACTGACGCACCTGCATATCGGTCCAGCAATATTCTGAGTTATTGCCCTTGATAGCACGGTAGAGTGGTGGGGTGGCGATATAGAGGTGACCGTTCTCCACGATTGGACGAATGCAACGGAAGAAGAAGGTCATCAGCAGCGTGGCGATGTGGGCACCGTCCACATCGGCATCGGTCATGATAATCACACGGTGGTAGCGGAGCTTTTCGGGGTCGTAGTTGCGTGGGTCGGTGATACCGAGCGCACGGAAAATGGTGACTACCGATTCGCTTTCGTAGATTTTGTGCTCAAGCACCTTTTCCACGTTCAAAATCTTACCACGCAGTGGAAGAATGGCTTGGAACTGACGGTCGCGGCCTTGCTTTGCCGAACCACCTGCAGAGTCACCCTCGACGAGGAACAACTCCGACTTGGCTGGGTCCTTGCTTGAGCAGTCGGCAAGCTTGCCTGGCAGACCAGAGCCAGCCAATGGCGACTTGCGAATGATTTTTGCGCGAGCGTTTTGTGCCGCATGACGTGCCTGTGCAGCCAAAATCACCTTTTCGATGATGGCTTTGGCAGGTTCGGGGTGCTCTTCCAAATAGTTTTCGAGCGCAGCCTTCACGGCGGAGTTTACTGCGGTGATAGCCTCGGTGTTGCCGAGTTTGGTCTTGGTCTGACCCTCAAACTGAGGTTCGAGCACCTTCACCGACACCACAGCGGTCAAGCCTTGCAAGAAGTCTTCCTTCGAGAGCTCCACCTTAGCCTTTTCAAGCGCTTTCGATTTTTCGGCGTATTTCTTGAGCGAAGTGCCCAAGCCCATGCGGAAGCCCTGGAGGTGAGTACCACCCTCAATGGTGTTGATATTGTTGACAAACGAATAGATGTTTTCCTTGAAAGTCTTGTTGTAGGTCATAGCCACTTCCACAGGAATTTCGCCTTCGTTGTTGGTGATATGAATCACGTCGCTGATGAGCGGCTCCTTGCCTTCGTCGAGGTAGCGCACGAAGTCGTCCAAACCGGTTTCGGAGTGGTAAACCTCGGTGCGTGGCACACCGTGCTCGTCCTTGTCGCGCAGGTCGGTGAGTGAGAGGGTCACGCCGGCGTTAAGGTAAGCAAGGTCGCGGAGGCGGTTGCTCAAAATGCTGAACTGATATACTGTGGTTTGGAAAATGGTGGCATCGGGGTGGAAGATAACGGTGGTGCCGTGATCTTCTTCAGCACATTCTCCAATTATTTTCACTTCGCTTGTGGGCTTGCCAAAAGCGTATTCTTGCATATATACTTTGCCTTCACGGCGCACTTCGGCGCGAAGGTAGTCGCTAAGTGCGTTCACACAACTTACGCCCACACCGTGCAGACCGCCCGACACTTTATAGGAGCCTTTGTCGAACTTACCGCCGGCGTGCAGCACAGTCATCACCACCTCAAGTGCCGACTTGTGGAGTTTTTCATGCTCGTCCACAGGAATGCCACGGCCGTTGTCGCTCACGGTGATAGAGTTGTCTTCGCCAATGGTCACAGTGACCTTGTCGCAGAAACCTGCAAGGGCTTCGTCGATAGAGTTATCTACAACTTCTGATACCAGATGGTGGAGTCCTTTCACGTGTGTGTCGCCAATATACATTGACGGACGCTTGCGCACAGCTTCAAGGCCCTCGAGCACTTGAATGTTAGACGCTGAATACTGTTCTTCTTGCTGTTCGATTAATTCTTCTGACATATATTTCACACTTTTCGCAAGGGTCAAAACATCTGTTTCTTGGCCTTTTTAGAGGGCTCGTAGCGCATGTTTTGATGCTTGCGTCATAAAACATACAAATTTACGAAAAAATCCCTCAATCACCAAATTTAAAGCCCTAAAATCCACAAATTTTTCCCCCACCACATCACCCCAAATTCACCTCGCAAATTCCTCACCAAATCCCCACCCAAATCCTATCCCCAAAAAGTGCCATCAAAAGAACCTCCTCTTTGATGGCACTTATCCTTAAATATCTGTGTGTAAGGTGGTTTTGAATATAAAATAAGGAAAAAAATTGTGTTGGGAATGAAAATGTGTGAGGTTTCGTTTTTTTTGGTGTTTATTTGTTATATTTGCAGTTGAAAAACCTATAGATTATGGAAAAAAGGCATTTGTTTTCTCGTGCGTTGCTATTTGTGGCAATGGTGCTCTTGCTTGGCGTGGCTCAGGCTCGTGCGAATGTGTTCAGTGATTTTAACGAAAAGGAGCAACAACTGTATCAGAATGCTATCCACTTTATGGATAATGGAATGGTGGATACTGGCATTGACTTGCTCAAGGGGTTGGATAAAGCGCATCCTTCCAACTGGGCGGTTGTCCATGAAATTGTGTATGGATATATTGTTAAGCAAGATTATGAAGAAGCATATCAGTGGGCGAAAAAGCTGTTGAAACTAAAAGATGCAGGTGCTGACTCATACGTTATTGCAGGTAATGCCTTCGATCATGTGGGGAAGCGCAAAGAGGCTATTGAAATTTATGAAAAGGGTTTGAAGAAGTTCCCTAACAGTGCCCGCCTGTGGGTGGAAAAGGGCAATAAGGCATATATGATGAAGAACTACGATGAGTCTGTGGGATGTTATGAACATGCCATTGATATTGATCCGAATTTCGACGTGTCGTATTATCGTCTTGCCAACTTATATGCTATGTCAACCGACCCTGTTTGGGCTGTGATGTATGCTCAGAATTACCAATTGCACGCGAGCAAATATGAGCGACTGATGGAAATGGGGAAACTCATCTATGATTTGTATCGCGAAAATGTGACTCGCAAAGATGGCAAATGGGAGGTGACTTTCACTAAAAAAGTGAATTTGTCAGCTTATGCTTCGCTTGATTGTGATTTGCCTTACAATGGATTTTTTTATTATACGCATAAGGTTGTGCTTGATGAGGGTGGTTTCGCAGGTGATACACTCACACTTGCTGATGTGGCGAGGCTGCATCGCAAATATGTGGAGATAGCCGACACAACGGCACACGACTATTACAATGTGCCGGTGCTGGATATGGAACGCGCAGCACTGCACGAAGGATATTTAGATGGATATATTATGTGGATGCTTCGTGGCGCCGACGTGGGATTTGGAAACAAGTATTTTGGAACCGAACAGTGTGATTCGGTGGTAGACGCATTTGTGGAATGGTATAATAATGATTATAACAAAAGAGGTTACAGAATGGGCGAGACTCGCCCCAATACCACGGTTACTGCACTTGTGCCGGTGCCTCGCTTCGACGACCTGAAGGATGAGAAGGCTTGTAAGGTGCATCGTGATGAAATTCTTGCCATTGCTAAATGGGTGCTTGACGCTAAGCCGGATACCGCCAGTTTGTTGCAAAAAAAGATGTCGGGTGCAATGTTTGCATGGATATTGAATACCGATGAGGTGTCTTTGGTTTTGGATATGAATCCTTTGCAAATTCAAAAGCATATTCTGCCATATTTTATGGCTGCGACTATTGAGCATTTGCGCGGTCAAAATAAGAGGAAATTAGACTGCTCTGATTTTGTGAAAGTGATGATGAAGGTGGTTCACTATGCTCGCAAGTATAAGGATTTGCTTGGCTTGACCGAAAAAGAACTGAATGTGATTAATCAAGACGATGAAACGCTCAATGCCTTATTCAAGGCTGATTTCGAGAAAGTGAGCAAAGAGAGAAATATGAACATTTTAACAAGTGATGACCTTGTTTCCCCTCAACAATCATCTGAGAAATAATTAGGCATTTTTCGCAAAAAACACCATCAAAAGAACCCTCCCTTTGATGGTGTTTTTTTGGTAAGATGTTGTTAGATAGTGATTTGCGGTCTGGTTTTTTGGGTTGGATTGTTAGATTCCTTTTGTGAGGAATTGGCGGAGGTGTAGGTGTGTCACGCCTTTGTAGTCGCTGCTTTTGAGTAGTGGCGATGCCGAGATAACGTATTTTGGATAGTTGTCGGGGATAAGGCAGAGATTTCCGAATTCCCTTTCTTTTGTTTCTTGATTGGCGATTAGATAAGCCACTTGCACATACGCTTTTTTGCCAGGTTTTGTGCACACGAAGTCGATTTCACCAGCCCTTAGTTGCCCCACTTTCACGGTGTAGCCCAGATGCAGCAAATGCAGATACACCACATTTTCAATCACTTTTTCAATGTCGGTGTCGCGCTCACCGCCAGCAATGAAGTTGCGCAAACCGATGTCGCCGAAATAGCATTTGCTGTTCGACTCCAGTAGTTTTTTGCCGTGAATGTCGTAGCGGTCCACTTTGTGGGTGAGATACGCCTCGCAGAAATACGACATGTAGTTTAGCACAATGTTGGTGGAGACTTCCACGTTTTGCGACCTCATGTATTTCACTATACTGTTGGCAGAGTTAAGTTTGCCTATGGTGTCGGCCATAAACACGACGAGGTTGCGAATGAAAGGAATGTTGCGAATGGTGTGTCGCTCAATGATGTCTTTCAGCATAATGGTGTTGAACACCCCCGAAAGGTATTCGCTCACCATGCCTTCATTGTCAATACCTATGTCTTTAAGTGCAGGAAGTCCACCAAAATTGAGGTATTTCCACAGTGCTTCGTCGCTATCTGTTAGGTTATGGAACTCAAGAAACTCGGTATAACTAAGGCTTTGAACATGAATTTCTTCATAGCGTCCGGCAAGCAGTGTGCTCAGTTCGCCCGATAGCATTTTTGAGTTAGAACCAGTGATGATGATGTCGGTGGAGTCTTCCGTGCGGAAACTTCGTACCGAATGTTCCCAACCGGCGATGTCTTGCACTTCGTCGATAAGAATATAGTTGTGCTTGCCAGCGGCGAAATGCTCGTCGATGTAGCCGTTGAGATGCTCGTGATTTTGTATGTAATTAAAGTCTTTCTTTTCCTTGTCGATATATATGATGTTGGCATTTGGCTCTGTTTTGTGACGAATCACAAAATCCTTTAATACAAAACTTTTGCCCACACGACGCTGACCTACAAGGACAATGATTTGCCCTTTTCCAAGCCAAGCATCCACTCGCTTCGCATAATATGTTCTTGAAATAATTTCCATAACTAAAATTCTTTCTCACCGCAAATATATAAATTTTATCATTTATAGACAACAAAATTAGCATAAAATGTAATTTTATCATTTATAGACAACAAAATTGCAAAAATTGTGGTTTTGTTGTTTACGGACAATGAAATTGCGTGTGGGGGTGTGGTTTGTGGGGAGGAGAAATGAATAGCGAGGCTGTGTCGATGGTGACACGGCCTCGCTTGTATGTTTCGCCTTGTGGGGGGCGGTTAGAGGGCGGATTTTAGGCGGGTGATGAATTCGTCGGCTTGGGCGATGGTGAGCACCAACGGGGGCAACAGGCGTATCATATTGGTGCCTGAAGCGCCGGTAAACACGTGCTGCTCGTGAATCAAGCGGCTACGCAGTTCTTTCACCGGATAGTCGAACTCCATGCCTATCATTAAGCCACGGCCTCGCACTTCCTTGATGCCAGGAATCTTCTTCAGTTCCGTGAGCAGGTGTTCGCCCACTTTTCGTGCGTTCTCCACCAGTTGCTCTTTCTCGAAGATTTCGAGCACGGCGATGGCTCCGGCGCAGCCGAGGTGGTTGCCGCCGAATGTGGTGCCAAGCATTCCATAAACAGGCTTGAACTCTGGACTACAGATGAGTGCGCCCATGGGGTAGCCGTTGCAGATGCCTTTCGCCATCGTCACGATGTCGGCTTTGATGCCGCTCCACTGGTGGGCGAAGAATTTGCCCGTACGGCCGTAGCCGCTCTGAATCTCGTCGAGGATAAGCACAACGCCACTTTCTTGGGTGAGGGTGCGGAGTTGGTGCATAAATTCGTCGGATGGAATCTGAATGCCGCCCACGCCCTGAATGCCCTCGATAATTACCGCTGCCACATCGCCCTTGGCGATTTCTGCCTTCACGGCATCGATGTCGCAGAACGGCACGATGGTCACGTTAGGCGTGGCATTGACAGGGGCTTGGATTTTGGGATTGTCGGTGGCTTCAACGGCAAGCGAGGTGCGACCGTGGAACGCCTTGCTGAAGGCGATTACGCGTGGCTTGCCAGTGTGGAACGATGCCAACTTCATTGCGTTTTCGTTGGCTTCCGCGCCTGAATTGATGAGGAAAAGTTGGTAATCGTCGTAGCCGCACGCCTTGCCCAGTTTTTCTGCCAAGCGCACTTGCAGACTGTTGATTACGGAATTGCTGTAGAACACCAGGTTTTCGGTTTGTTTCTTCAGCGCGTCGATATAGTGGGGGTGGCTGTGGCCTACCGAAATCACGGCATGGCCACCGTAAAGGTCGAGATATTCGGTGCCGCTGGCATCGTAGGTGTGGCAGCCCACGCCCTTCACAATCTCGATATCAAATAATGGATATACGTCGAATAATTTCATGACATTCTTCTTTTGGATTCTCACACAGATTCAACAGATTCAACGGATTTTTTAATTCAACAGATTGCTTTTTTTTTGTTTAATCTGTGTGAGATTGTTAAAATGCTGAGGCTTTGAGGGCGAGGCCGGTGCGCTCTGGCAAGCCGAAAAGCAGATTCATATTGTGTACGGCGGTGCCAACTGCGCCTTTCAGCAAATTGTCGATAGCAGATGTGATGAGGATTTTGCCGTCGATTTTATCAACGTGAATCAGGCATTTGTTGGTGTTTACCACATCTTTGAGGTCGATTTCCTTGTCGGTCACGAAAGTGAACGCGTGAGGAGCGTAATATTCCTCGTAAGCGCGCTTCACATCTTCCAACTCGGCATCGCTACGCAGGTAGAGCGTGGCGAAGATGCCACGCGAGAAGCAACCACGCATCGGAATGAAGTCGAGTTCGCTATCAAAACCAGGTTGGAGCAGCGTGAGCGACTGGCGGATTTCGAGCAAATGCTGATGCTTGAAAGGCTTGTAGATGCTCACATTGTCGTTGCGCCATGAGTAGTGCTTCGTGGGTCCTGGTTTCACGCCAGCACCGGTGCTGCCCGTCACGGCATGGATATGCACATCGGCGTTGAGCCAGCCGTTTTTCGCCAGTGGGAGCAATGCCAACTGAATGGCGGTGGCAAAGCAGCCGGGGTTGGCAATATGCTTGGTGGCGGTGGTGATGCGCTCGCGGTTCAGTTCAGGCAAACCGTACACGAAATCGTGCACACCGTCGGCGATGCGGAAATCTTGCGCAAGGTCGATGATGCGGAGCGATTCTGGAATCTCGCCCTTATGCTCTTCGAGGAAAGGCTTCGAGAATCCGTGAGGCGTGCAGAGAAACAGCACATCGATTTCGCTCAACGGCGTGTCGGCCACGAACACAAGGTCGGTTTCGCCGATGAGTCCTTGGTGCACGCTGTCCACACGGTTTCCGGCGTTGCTGGTGCTGCTTATCCATTTCAGTTCCACCTCAGGGTGGCAAATGAGAAGTCGGGTGAGTTCGCCAGCGGTGTAGCCGGCTCCACCTATGATACCTGCTTTAATCATCGCTCTACAAATCCTCCTCTTTGCCGTTCTTGATTTGGTTGTAGTGATACACCTTCAGCGGATTGGCGTAGATTTTGGTGAAGCCCTTCACATCGTCGGCGCTCCACGCCTTGTTCATTTCGCCATATTCGCCAAAGTTGGTCTTGCTCAAGTCGTAGTCGCTCTCCACGCCCACCAGTTCATAGCGGTAAGGCTTCAGGTCGATAATCACACGGCCGGTGACATTGCGTTGCGACTCCACCAAGTAAGCCTCGATGTCGCGCATCACAGGCTCCAGATAGTAACTTTCGTGGAAGAACATGCCGTACCAGTTGCCCAGTTGCTCCTTCCAGTATTGCTGCCACTTGGTGGTGGTGTATTTTTCGAGCAACTTGTGGGCGGCGATAATCAGCAATGGAGCCGCAGCCTCGAAGCCCACACGGCCCTTGATGCCGATAATGGTGTCGCCGAGGTTGATGTCGCGGCCTATGCCGTAAGGAGCCACCATCTCTTCAAGGTCTTGAATTGCCTTCACCTTGTCGGGGTAGGCGGTGCCATTGATGGCAGCGATTTCGCCCTTTTCAAAGTCGATGGTGATGCGCTTGTCCTCTTTGGCTGTCATCTGACGCAGGAATGCGCTTTCGGGCAGGTTTTCGTTGCTGTGCAGCGTTTCCTTACCGCAGATGCTTGTGCCCCACAAGCCTTCGTTGTAGCTGTATTCGAGTTTCTTGAAGTCGCCTTCGAAACCGTGGTCCTTCAAGTAGTTGATTTCATAATCGCGAGTGAGCGAGAGGTCGCGCGTTGGGGTGATAACCTCGATTTCGGGAGCCAGCACTTGGAAAGTGAGGTCGAAACGGATTTGGTCGTTGCCTGCGCCTGTGCTACCGTGTGCCACGCAATCGGCACCAATCTCCTTGGCGTAGTTGATGATAGCGATGGCTTGGAACATACGTTCCGAACTTACAGAAATAGGGTAGGTGCCATTGCGCAGCACATTGCCCATCACCATATATTTGATGCTTTTTTCGTAATATTCTTGCGTCACGTCGAGGTTCACGTGCTTCACAGCACCCAGTGCCAGCGCATTTTTCTCGATGGTCTCCAGCTCTTCGGCGCTGAAGCCGCCAGTGTTGGCTGTGGCAGTGTAAACGGCGTAGCCGCAGTCTTCTGAAAGATATTTCACGGCGAAAGAAGTGTCGAGGCCGCCGCTATAGGCGAGCACCACTTTCTTGCGCTCTTTGTTTTTGCCTTTTGTATTCATGTCGGTGTCGTATGTGATTTCTTCGTTGATATGTTCGGCGGGGTCGTAGAGCAGTGCAGTGCACAGGCATTTAGCTCCGCCATTGCGTTGTAGAATGTCGAAATTCACGCAACTTTCGCAACCTTTCCAGAATTGCTCGTCGCGGGTGAGAACTTCAAAAGTCACGGGCTTGAAGCCGAGCTTCGTGTTCATGTTGAGCACGGCAGCGCCAGTGGTGAGGCTGAACACCTTAGCAAGCGGATAGCGTTCGCGAGCTAAGGCGAAAACTCGTCGTTTGATCATAGTAGCCACGCCGATACCTCTAAAATCGGGGTGAACGATAAGTCCTGAGTTGGTTACAAACAATTGGTGGTCCCAGCTTTCGATGTAGCTGAACCCTGCAAATCGGCCGTGGTAGAGCGCCAAAACTGCTTTGTTTTGTCGCATCACTTTTTCCAGATACTCGTGTGTACGGCGAGCGATACCAGTGCCACGAACCTTGGCGGCTGCCGCCATCGTGTCGATAATCTCATCTATGTATTTGAGATGCGACTCTCCAGCCACCACAATTTCAATGTCTTTGATGTCAATCATTTTTTTGTTACTACGAATCAAATTTCTAAATTCCGTTATTATCTAAAGTCACAGCCCGCACATAAATATATGTGAGGCGTGTCGAGAAAAAATCAAATTAGTGTGTAGTTTCGTGTGTGAAAGCGTGTCACCTTTCAGAGAAAGGCAGTGAATGGGGCTTAGCCGATGATGTCGGCAGGCAGGAATCGGGCAAAAAACTCGTTCGATTCCTTGCGCGAGATGCCCTCTCGGAGCAACACGAACACCGTGTCGGCACCAGCGATAGTGCCCAGCACCATGTGGGCGTGGCTCATGTCGATGTCGTATGCCAGACCGGTGGCATAGCCGTTTCGGGTCTTGATTACCGCAATGTTGCCAGAATAGTCAAGCGACACAAACCCGATTTGCGCACCGCCTGTAAGTCCCTTCTGCCCTTTCATGAGCATGGAGTCTTGCAGTTCGTTGCTGTCGGGGATGATATACATGTATTCGCCCGCATCGTTAGCCACTTTCGTCACCTTTAGTGTCTTCAAGTCGCGCGACAGGGTGGCTTGCGTCACCTCGATACCATGCTGCTTCAGCAGTTCGGCAAGCTCGTTTTGGCTTCCGATGCAGTTCTTTTTTACTAACTCTATAATTACTTGGAGTCGATTTCTTTTATTCTTCACGATAGCAATGATTTGTGAGTTGGTGGATAAATGAAATTTTTTGGCTCAGTAGCGTATTTAAATTAATTATTGGGGGCTAAACAGTGCTGTAAGTACTTGACTTTCTTTCCCACATCAATCAGACAAAGGTAGTAATAAAAATTGTAAATAGAAGAATTTTGCCAATATTTTAATGAATTTTTATACAAATCCCCACTCCAACTTCACATTCAAAACAAATAATGGCATTATATGGTGGTTTTATTCACAAAAATAATTCGGGAAAATTTATGGGGCGTAGGGTCTGGCATCGGAGATGTCGAATCGTGAGTGGAATCAAAAACAAAAACATGAAAAACAGCCTGATGATAAAATGATTTACAGGAAGGAGGTTGTGTCAAATCTCCCAAACGATTTTGCATGGTAGGGACGCGATACTTCGCGTCCGCATCAAATGATTGACATTTAATATGATACCACAATTATGGGCGGACGTGAAGTATCACGTCCCTACCGGGTTTGGTTTTTCGCCGAAGGCGAGCGGTTTTTATCCTTTTGGCGATGCCACCGACCTCGTAAGAGGGCGGCGTTAGGGGTGTGGTGTGGCTGATTCAAGCCCCAGCTTGAAATCAGACATGCCACAGCACTAACGACAGGTGCGAAGCACTGGCATCGCTAAAAGGCTGTTTTTTTTGTTTCAGTCCCCCAGTATTTTTCCACTGAGCCCATCACCCTCCCCACAGCACAATACCACCACACCCCGAAAAGACTTACGAAAACAGATTCACAAACACGAACAACCACCCGCAATTTATACAGATAATCAGCAAGTTGCAGAAATTGTAGTTTTTCTTGAACGGTGAAAACTCTTAGCGAGAACAAGCATTCGTGAATGCTTCATTCCTAATATTAAAAATCAAATGCAAGACATTTTTTTGCTCAAAAATGGATTATCTAAACTTTTTGATTAACTTTACATCATGGTATAACTTTAGTCAACTTAATCCTATCAATTATCACATCACAAACGCCAAGAAACGACTGTTTTAGACAATGAAAGAAATTGAAATCAAAAAATATCTGCTCCAACAATTCCCAAAAGAAGACGAATCTTGCGATTGGAAAAACTATAGCAACTTAAAAAATACACTCTGTGGGCACAAAGGAGATGATGTCATGTCGTACATCTCTGGGATTTCGAATATGAACGGAGGTGCATTAGTTATCGGAGTTAAAGATGGAACATTAGACATAACAGGCATTCAAAATTTTGGAAACTACAACACCGAATCCGCCAAAGCAAAAATTGTGGAAAAGTGCAAAAACCTCCCTTTTGAAGGTCTTGACATCATAGAGCTAAAAGCAGAAGACACAGGTGCTATAGTTTGGATTATTACGATTCCCAAACACAACCCAAAACTCCCCGTCTATGCTCATAACCAAGCGTGGCAACGTTCTGGTGACACATTGATTGAAATCCTTGAAGATAGACTTAAGTCGATATTATCTGAAATTGAAATCCCCAATGATTGGAGTGCAACTATCGTAGAAGACGCCACAATCTCAGATTTAGACCCAGAGGCTATTGAAAAGGCAAAGAAGGAGTTCGTAAAACGAAACCCACATAAAAAAGAAGAAATTCAAACATGGACCGACCAAAAATTTCTTGACAAAGCTAAACTAACCATAAAGGGGCATATCACATACACCGCTTTAATCCTATTGGGAAAAGACGAATCTGAACACTTTTTGAGTCCCTTCGTTGCAAAAATTCGATGGTCGCTTAGAAGTTCCAATTCTAATCAGAATAAAGATTATGACATCTTTTCTATGCCATTACTCTTGTCTGTAGACAAACTCTATTCCAAGATTAGAAATGTTAAATACCGTCTTATTAGACCCGACTCTCTCTTCCCCGACGAAATGCTTAGATACGATATTTTCAATATCAGAGAGCCTCTGCATAACGCTATTGCTCATCAGGACTACACAAAATGCTCACGCATAGAAATCGTTGAATACGAAGATGACCATTTGGTGTTTCAAAACGCCGGAAATTTCTTACCTAAAAGCGTAGAAGATGTAATCATTGACGACTGCCCTGAATCTGTTTATCGAAACAGGTTCCTTGTTGAAGCCATGAGAAATCTCAACATGATTGAGTCAGAGGGTGGTGGTATCAAGAAGATGTTTATCAAACAGAAGGATAGATTTTTCCCCTTACCAGAATTTGATTTAAACGATGGAAAAGTCAAGGTTTCTATCGTTGGGCAAGTTATTGATGAAAATTTCGCCAAAATTCTTTCTTCTAACCCGACCCTCAGTCTTTCCGATATTATGCTTCTTGATAAAGTGCAAAAACATCAACCAATCAATGGAGAACAAGCAAAATATTTAAGAAAGCTTGGATATATTGAAGGACGTAAACCTAATTATTATTTGGCTCATCATGTAGTGGAAACTCTAAATGACGCAAGCCTAAAGAGCCAATACATTAAAAACAAAAGTTTTGATGATGACTATTTTAAAAAAATGATAATCGACTATCTGCGAAAATTCAACACGGCTTCAAGAAAAGAAATTGACAATCTTTTAAGAGAAAAGTTATCAGATGTACTCACAGAAGAACAAAAGACAAACAAAATAGGTAATTTGCTGAAAAAGTTGAGAATGAAAAATATTATTGTTGTCACCCAAAATAAACATTGGAGATTGGTGTGATTTACTCGAAATTTACCTGAAGTTTACTCGAAATTTACCTGAAGTTTACTCGAAACGCATACTTATATCACTGTATCTTAACAGATTACATACTTTTGATTATAATTTAAATAAAATTTCGCTTTGTGGTTCTTTAACTAAAAATTCAGCTCGACATGGAGGTGATGCCGAGCTGAATGTGTAATTATCTTTACGGATTATGGGGCTATTGGGCGGTTTGGAGGATGATGTTGATGAGGGAGGTGACGTCGGTCACGTTGAGGATGCCATCGCCGTCGAAGTCGTAGGCATCGTCCTTTTCCACTGTGCCGAGAATCATGTTGATGAGGCGTGTCACGTCGGTCACATCATATTTCTTTTGGTCAGCCTTTTGCGTCACTTTCAGGGTGATGGTGTCGTAGCCGTCGGTGAGCGTGATGTTGGCTGTGCGGCTCTCCATTCCTGCCGGCAATGCATCGTAGCCGATTTTGAGGGTATCTACCGTCAAACCGTTCTGCGTATTCATGATGCGGCACCAGTTGGCGTCCACCACAGGGTCTTTATAGCCAAAGAGCGAGAAAATCTGCTGCTCTGCTACGCCAGCCGTGGCAGGAACCACGATTTCATCGGTGCCAACGGGCAACGTGGTAATCACGGAGTGCGCCACCATCGGGAAGATGTAGAAACTGGTTTGGCCGCCGTCGCCACCTTGGAAGTAACCTGTGAGCGGTTGCCATTTGCCCTTTTTCAGCATGTAGGCGGTGTTGCCTTCGTTGCGGAATTTCGCCATAGCGAACGACACGTTGCAAGAGTCGTTCCACTCTGGAATACCGTCGATGGTGAACCAAAACTCATCATCTACCACCTGTGGATTGAACTTAAATTCGGTGCCCACAAGGTTGGAGCCGCCCACCTCCAGTTCAAAGGTGCGCCACCATGCCGATTCGAGTTTCTCGCCCGGCAGTCCGTTTTCGCTCTTGCGCAAATGCACGCCCACGTTGGCGATTTGGTCGGCAATGTGGGTGGCTTTGTTGGTCACGAAATAAACGTATGCGCCATACACCACCATCGGACGCGAGGGCTTAGAGAAACGCTCGCCATACTCGGTAACGCCCATCTGGTTGCTGCCGGGGAATGTGCCGTTGCCCAAATCGTAGGTGATGGGGCGGTCGTCGGGCAGGAGATTGTTGATCACCGCCTCGTATTCAACCTGCACATCCATCTTATCTTCGCTTTTACCGTGCTTATTCTCCACTTGCAGGCCCACGCTTTGCTTGTGAAGGAAGTCGTAACTCACCTTGGGGCTTTGCTCGGTGGAAGCGGCTGGCGATGCGCCAGTAAAACTCCAGTTCCACTTGTTGGGGAAACCCTCGGAGGCATCGGAGAATTGCACCGAAGCCAGCGGAGCCACCAATGGCAGATGGCTTGAAGCCTCGCGGAAGGTGGCTGGTGGCATGATATGCGCCACAGGGGCCTTGCCGGTCACGGTCACGAAACCCTCGCGAGTGACTGCCGACTTATTGCCTTGCGCATCAATCACCTCAAGGCTCACGTTATAGGTGCCGTCTTCCTTATAGTAAACTTGCGGATTTTGCTCAGTAGATGCCGATGGAGTGCCGCCGGGGAACGCCCATTGCCACGTCACTGGCGCACCTTGCGAGAGGTCGGCAAACTTCACCACTTCGCCAGTGGCCACGTTCACGCCGTCGATTGAAGCCACGCCTGTCACTTCCAAGCCGTCGATGGCGTAGTCGGCCATATATCCGCCCGTCTTAAACTCGTCGGCGGTGCCTGGGCCGTAGGTGAAGCGGAATTTCACCGATTTACCGGCGAATGCGCTCAAATCAGCCTCAACTTGGTGCCAAATGTTGCCCGCGTGCCCCGATTCCATCGTACTATTCCACAAGTCGGTGGAAGTGGCGAAATCGTCGGTGGATACGCTCAAAGTGAGCACGGCGTAATCGTTCATCGCCTCGCTATACTTCACATAAGCGTGGAATGCGCCGTTCGACGGCACACTCACACCTGCACTGGTGGCATAAGCCACGGCACGGCGAAATATCTGATAGGGACCCTCCACATAGAGCGACTGCACATCGGCGGCATCGACGGTGTTGAAGCCCTTGCTTTTCAACGACCACTTCACATATCCAGAGGGGTCGTTGGTAAGTGCCCAACTCGATGCGCCTTGGTCGAAATTATCGCTCCAAACGGCGGTTTGCGACGATGCGCCTTGCACACTAAAGGCGGCCTTCAGCTCGCCACTCGCATTTGCACGCACACGCTTGGGCATTGCCACGCTTGCCGCCTGCTCCACCTTCACAGGAGAGAACGACGGCCGCTCTGCCGCATTACGTACAGGCTCTGCCACCTGTGCTTGCAGCGAGAGGGCGGCAAGCACAAGGGCAAAGGAAGATAAAAATGTTTTTTTCATGCTTTATTTTACTGTAATTTTTCAATTATCATTTCACAAACTTCACATGGCTCACCTTACCGTCGGCGGTGACGATAGAGGCGATATACACGCCTGAGCCGAGGCGAGAGAGGTTGAGTTGCGCCTCAGCGTCGGCAGCAGCCACCACCACGCCATTCACAGCCACCACGGTCACATGGGCTGGCTGGGCGAGCATCAGGCATTGAGCCGCGCGGTCGTAGTAGTTGATGCCCAAACCGATGGTCTCGGTGATGCCGGTAGGCACAGTGCACTCAATCTTCACATTCTTGATAGAGATACCCCAAGGGCTGGTTGACATCTGCTTGAAACCGATGTTGTAAATGCCTGCGGCATCGATGGTGAAGTTGACGGTGCGGGGTTCGTACATAGCGAATGCAATGTCCTTGTCGGGATATTGCGCCAGTGTGGCGGCGTTGGCGTAGTCGCTATTGTTGGCAAGCACCACATCGTAGGCATCGCCATAGCGATAACTGTAGCCGTGCACATCGTAGGTGAGCATGTGTGCACCCTGCACGGTGCGGAATGGAGGAGTGAAAGCAGCATCGCCAGCCTTTGCGCTGAAGCCCGATTCAATGGCTGTGTTGCGGGTGCTGTAACTCCAAGTCTTGCTGTCGCCATCAGCATCGTAGAATGCCCAGATAGCGGCATCGTCGGCATTGTCGAGGGTGGTTTCGTATGGGAGTTCGAGCGCGTCGCCAAGCACGAGACCATTGGTCAGCGCCGCCTCGCTCACTTGTTCACCCACCTTTGCCACGATAGAATAACTGTATTTTGCGAGTGGCAACACGGCATTGTCGGTGAAAGTGGTAGCCTTCACGCCCTCTGCCACCACATCCTCGTCGGGCAGACGAGTGATGGTGTAGCCCAACGCCTCGGTGTCGATATAGCCACCGTTCACGCCAGCAGTCACAGCATCGAAAGTGACCACAGGTTTACCATCGCTCAAAGCCAAAACGGCGTTAGCAGGAGCGGCAGGAGTGTCGGGACCCACCCAAGCGCTGGTCACGGCAGCATCTTCGCTATTCTTTTCATCGGCGTAAGCAACCAGTGTGTAGGTGTATTTGCCAGGTTCGCTCACATTATCGGTATAGGTGGCGGTTGCGCCCATTTGTGGCGTGTTGATAATGGTCACCAAATCGCTGCCACGGAACACTTCCACCTTGTCGAGTTTGGCGAGGTCTAAGCCGCTCACAGCCTTCGATGGGTTCACCCAACTCAATTCCACCGCAAGCGCGCCCTTAGCGGCTGGAACGGCCTTCAAATCGCTCACAGCGGCAGGAATCACTTGCGCCTCGTCAACGGTGATGTTGTCGATATAGATTGAGTAGGTGTCGGTGGCGCCGGTCACGTTGAAACCGAAGTTGAATCCGCCACTCGATGGCGCGGTGAAGTAAGCCGTTTTGCCTTCCATGAGGGCAGACTTGATAAGTTCGCCAAAGAGTTCGGTGGTTTGAGCCTCAGGAGTATCGCCCTTGCCCACATACACGTTCAGTTGCTTGTAGTTTTCAGGCTTTATTGCCTTTTCAAGGCCAGCGTTGAACTTCAATTCATAGGTCTTGCCCTCTTCAAGAATGATTGGAGGGGTGATGAGCCAGTGGTTGGCGGCAGAAGATGTGCCCCAATATTCCACGCACTTCTTCGACGAGTTGTAGCGCCATGTGCGTGTGCCACCGGAGAGGTTGTGAATGGCAAACAGGTCAAGCGATGCGGCTTGGTCGAAAGTTTCGCTATAAGGCACTGGGAAGCCCTCGCCAGCGCGAATTTTCACGGTTTGGGTAGCCGCACGCTTGGTGCTATACTGCGCCTGCACGCCGTAGGTGTAGTTGCCCAACTTGGGCACCACATTCTGGTAGGTGGTGCCGGTGAATGCCTCGTTGAGCACTTCCGAATCGCGGGTGATGCGGTAGGTGACATTTTCAAAATCCACATAACCGCCGTTCTCGCTCTCGGTTGGAGCGGTGAAGGTGAGCGTCACCTTATCGCCGTCGGCTGTGGCTGCGAGGTCAGAAACTGGTTTTGGGGTGTCGATACCCACCCAACCCGAAGTCACGGTTGGAGCGCCTGTGGTGGCATCGCCGTCTTCATTGTAGGCGACCACGGTGTAGGTGTATTTGCCTGGATTGCTGATGCCCTTGTCCACATAGGTCATCACCTCGCCCTTTGCGCCAGCCACGGTGCCAAGGTCGGTGGTGCCGCGTTTCAACTTCACGCCGCTGAATTTAGCGAGGTCGTTGCCGTCGCTGTCCTTGGTGGGGTTGGTCCAAGTGAGAGTGGCTTGCAACGCACCCTTCTCCCCTACTGCCACGGCGAGGTCCGACACCTGTGCTGGCACAGGAGCCACCTTGTTGATTACGAATTTTTGGAAACCGCAGTCGCCCTGATAGCCAGGGCTGGTCAGATGAATGGCAAAATGATAGTCGCCGGCGGCACTCACAATAATTGCACCTGTGGTGGCTTTGTAGAGTTTGCTTTGATACGCCTTTTCGGTGACAAACACATTGGTTTGAGCCTCAACTGTAGGCGCATTGCCGTAGGTGAATTGGAACGACTGTTTGTCGGAACTGAAAGTGGAGCGCTGAATCACATAGCCGCTCACCTCATATTTTCCGGCTTCCAAATGCACAGAGGGAGAAATCAGCCAGTCGTTGGCGGCCGCTTTCTTGTCTTGGGGATAGAGTGCTTCGGAGTTGCTGTAACCCCATGTGTTGGCACTCGTTGTAGCGTTTGCGTCAATCACCGTCCATTTGGCAAAACTTGCCTCATCGGCGATGTCGAGCGTGACTGGGAAAGTGGTTTGTGCCCAGTTCACAGCGGCAGTCATCACAACTGCTGCCAGTGTCAGTAAACGTTTCATCATAGTAGGTGGTTTTATTAATTGATTATTGTAATTTTCGAGCGATTTACAAGCGATTTTAAGCGAAATCTCTCCACAAGTTACAAAGTTACTATTTTTCCCAAAAGAACAAAATTTTTCCCCGAAAAATTGACTCTATTTACTGCGAAATCGGGCATGGCGGGGGGCATCCCCCCCTGTGAGCAACAAAATGCAAGAAAATGTGTCACACACACTAACAACCATGCAAGAAAAACACTATCTTTGCAAAAGTGAAAACCCAAAAACTCATATTGCTCTCTTTATTGCTCTTGCTTCCGCTTTGTGGACTTTCCGCAAAACGCGCTTTGGTGGTGGGGATTTCTAAATATCCGCAAGACAAAGGCGAACTATCATGGCCAATAATTCACGGAGCAAATGATGTGACAATCATCAAACCCATTTTGGAGAAACAGGGATTTGCCGTGACCGCACTCATCAATCAAAAAGCAACTGCCACCAATATCCGCAAAGCGCTTGCCACGCTTGTGAAGAAGGCTCAAAAAAGCGATATCATCTATTTCCATTTTTCGGGCCACGGACAGCCTGTAGAAGACGTGTCGGGCGATGAAGTCGACGGTTGGGACGAGGCGATTATCCCTTACGATGCCCTGAAAAGGTTCAAGAAGGGCGTATATACTGGAAAAAAACATATTCTTGACGATGAAATTGGCGTATATGTCAACGCTCTCCGAAGAAAAATCGGTCCGAAGGGCATGGTGTATGTCGTGCTCGACGCTTGCCACATGGGAAGCGCATCGCGCGCCGATGACGCCGACGACGAGGCTGTGTTTTGCCGAGGAACAAACGTTGGGTTTTCCAAAACCTCAAAGCCCTTTGTCCCCAAAATTGACTCCCGATCCAACATGCGCCTCACCAAAAAAGCGAATTGGGGCAACGCCTGCTTCCTTGAAGCGTGCCGCGCTTACCAATCCAACTATGAAGCAAAATTCAACGGCACATACTATGGGCCGCTCACATACTACGTTTGCCGTGTTTTGAGCAAGCACTCTTTGTCGAACGGCAACACTTGGGTGGAATTGGTCAGGAGGCTGATGAATGCCGACAGACGGCTCTCCCGACAAAATATGGTGGTGGAAAAAAGTTATTGAATGAAATGACGAAAATTGCCGACAAACAGATTAATGATTTCGCAAAAAAGCAGTGGGAAAAGTCGCTCGCTTTTCTGCAAGGCCATTTCAACCTTCGCCGAACGACTTGTGAAGACATTTTTCAAGAATCGTTCATTGTGCTCTACGAGAACATCCACAGCGGAAAACTCGACAACCTCACCTCGTCGTTGTCGTCATATTTTTTGGCCATCTGCAAGCACAAGGCGCTTGAAGCGATAAGAGCGACGGACAAAAATGTGACCATCGACGACGAACTTTCGCTATCGCTCATGGACGGCGGCTTTGATGAGGAAAAAATCAATTCAATCCTCGCCCTTGATGCCGACGACACCGAGTTGAACCTGAAAAAAGGCTTAATCGTGCGCGAAATCGTAAAAAACCTCCCTTCGCCATGCAACGAACTGCTTTGGGGATATTATCGCGACAACCTGAAAATGGTAACGCTCGCCAAAATGTATAACTACAAAAGCGAGGGCGCAGTGAAAGTGACAAAGCATCGCTGTTTGGAAAAATTCCGAAACAGGTTTTCTCAAATTGTAAAATCCATATTTTAGCAACTATGGTTGATGAAGATAAAAATATAAGTATCGACGACCGCATAGCGCGGTACCTTCGTGGAGAAATGCCGCAAGACGAAGCAAACGAGTTTCTTCACGACCTGAAAAATCGGGAAGACATGAAGGACGTGCTCGAACAAGCATTGGCAACGGCTTACCTCGCAAAGGCTGTTAAAGAAGTGGGCGAGCAACAAGACGCTGGCATTATCGCCGCACTTAAAGGCATCGACACCGAAGCGGCTACAGAAGTTGCAAACAACGCTTCCGAAAAGAGGAAACACAGAATAGTTAAGTTTGCATACGCATTGGCAGCGGCGGCAAGCATCGCAATTATTGCTACGGTGGGATATAACCAATACGAGCGCCACCAAGTTATCGCATTAGGCAAAGAATACGCGCTGACGCTCTCCCCCTTTGCAGAAGAACAACATAGAGGTGACACCTCTACCGCAGGCGAGGAAATCAACGCATTAACCGCAAATGTGAGAAATCAAGAAAATCTTGAACAGACGATTGACAGGCTCTCAAGGCTCTGGGCACTTTCCAAAAGCGACACCTACAACGATTACACCGACTTCGCGCCCGAAATCGGTTGGACGCTCGCCATTGCCCACCTCGAGAACAACGACAAAAACGCCGCCATTTCTGTCTTAACCCAGATAACGGCACTCTACCCCGAAACAGCCATCTGCCACAAGGCAAATGAACTACTTAAAAAACTATAAACTTCCCGAGCAACTCAACCAATCAAATGAAACAGTTTTTAGTATTCATTGCAATCTTACTACACTGCAACCTATATGCCCAAGACTTCAATGTTGAAGAATACATCCAAAAAGGATTGGCCGCATACCAAAACGCGCAATACGAAGAGGCTATCAATTATCTAAGACCTTGCGAAGAGTTCTATTCCCAATTTTCAGACAGTGTTTCAAAATCGAACGATGCTGAACTTTTGTCTATGGAGGCTACAGTGTATGGTTCTCTTGGCGACTATAAGAAGGCTATTGATTGCGAAACTAAATCGTCTATCATATTAAAGTCTTTATATGGCGTGAACCATCCTGATTATGCAACATCATTAAGCAATCTTGCAAACGAATATTCCAATTTGGGGGACTACAATAAAGCCATTGAAATCGGAACTCAAGCGATGGATATCCGCAAGCAAATGTTCGGAGAAAAACATCCTGACTATGCCGCCTCCTTAAGCGACCTTGCCAACTACTATTCCAATCAAGGGGACTACAGCAAAGCTGTAGAGTTCGGAACGCAGGCCATGAATATCCGTAAACAAGCGCTTGGTGAAAAACATCCTAGTTATGCTCTATCGTTGAGCAACCTTGCTTGCTACTATTCCTACTTGGGGGATTACAACAATGCTGTTGAATTCGGAACAAAGGCGATAAATATCCAAAAGCAAACAATTGGAGAAAAACACCCTGGCTACGCAATCTCGTTAAGCAATCTTGCTAGCTACTATTCCCGTTTAGGGAACTACAACAAAGCCGTAGAGTTCGGAACGCAGGCCATGAATATCCGTAAACAAGCACTTGGAGAAAGTCATCCTGCCTACGCATCATCGTTGAGTAATCTTGCTAACTACTATTCCAATTTAGGAAACTACAAAAAAGCCATTGAACTCGGAACGCAGGCAATGAATATCCTCGAACAAACGCTTGGAGAAAAACATCCTAACTACGCAACCACACTAAACTGTTTAGCAAACTACTATGCAGAGACAGGAGACTACAGCAAAGCCGTGGAGTTTGAAATACTGGCCATGAATATCCGTAAACAAGTGCTTGGAGAAAAACATCCTGACTATGCAAACTCATTAAGCAATCTTGCTAGCTTCTATTCCGATTTGGGAGACAACAACAAAGCTGTGGAAATCGGAACAAAGGCTGCGAATATCTGTAAACAAGTGCTTGGAGAAAGCCATCCTGACTATGCAAACTCATTAAGCAATCTTGCATTATACTATTCTGATTTAGGGGACTACAGCAAAGCCGTAGAAATCGGAACAAAGGCTGCGAATATCTGTAAACAAGTACTCGGGAAAAAGCATCCTGACTATGCAACATCACTTAACAATCTTGCCAGCTTTTATTCCCATTTGGGGAATTACAATAAAGCCATTGAATTCGCCACACTGGCTTTAGACATCCAAAAGCAAACTCTCGGAGAAAGCCATCCAAGCTACGCGATTTCATTGAGCAACCTTGCATTATACTATTCCGATTTGGGAGATTACAGCAAAGCCATTGAAATCGAAACACAAGCGATGAACATCCGCAAGGAAACACTTGGAGAAAAACATCCAAACTATGCAATATCACTTAACAATCTTGCTAGCTTCTATTCCAATTTGGGGAATTACAATAAAGCTCTTGAATTCGGAATACTGGCAATGAACATCCAAAAGCAAACTCTCGGAGAAAGCCATCCAAGCTACGCGACTTCATTGAGCAACCTTGCTGACTACTATTCTGATTTGGGAGATTACAGCAAAGCCATTAAAATAGAAACGACAGCAACGAATATCCGCAAGGATGCACTTGGAGAAAAACACCCTACCTATGCAACATCGTTAAGCAATCTTGCTAGTGCCTATTCCGGCTCAGGAGACTACAATAAAGCCATTGAAATCGGAACACAGGCGATGAACATCCGCAAGGAAGTGCTTGGAGAAGAACATCCCGACTACGCATCTTCGTTGAGCAACCTTGCATCATACAATTACCGATGTCGTAATTACCAGGAGGCTTATAGATTGCTGTCAAAGAGCATTCGCACACAAAAACATATCGTGCTCTCGATGTTTAAGGGGGCAACAAATCGAACAAGACAAACATTTTGGAACGAAAACAATGCAGAATTTACATATTTCCCTTCTTTTTGCTTAAAGGCGCATGATCAAGAGCGCAATGGAGAGTTGTATGATTATTCTGCTCTCTTTACCAAAGGGCTGCTATTAAATGCTGAAACTAATGCGAGAGATGTGATTCTTGAGAGCGGCGACACTGCCATCGTGAAGCAGTTTGATGCCCTGCAGTCGGTACGCATAATGATCAACAAGCAATACGAGAAGCCTATTGCAGAGCGCACGCTGAACTGCGATTCGCTGGAGAATGTGGCGGAACTGATGGAGCGCGAGTTGATAAAATCGTCGAAGGCTTACGGCGACTTCACCCGTAGTTTGACCATCACTTGGAAAGATGTGCAAAATGAACTGGCAGATGGCGATGTGGCGATAGAGTTTATTTCCACCCCTTTTCTCGACAACGACAGCGTGATGTATATTGCCCTCGCATTGAAGAAAGGCTACCCTGAGCCAAAACTCATTCCGCTTTTTGAAGAAAGAACTCTAAAAGAACTGTCGAATGACAACCCAAATGATGCACAACAACTGTTCCACCTTGTATGGAACCCGCTTTTGAGCGAGTTAGAGGGCACGAGAAACGTTTATTTCTCGCCTTCTGGAGCATTGTACAACGTCGGAATAGAAAACCTCCCAATAAGCGCGGAAGAACGAATGTCCGACAGGTATAATATGTACCGCCTATCGTCAACCCGACTGCTTGCGCTCCACCCCCACTCCACAAGCGAGCGGAAGGCGGCTTTATTTGGCGGATTAGACTACGAGATGAGTCCACAGGATGTGGCGTCTAATAATCTAAAGAACGCCTACCACAGCGAATTTATCGCCCAAAATCGCGACGCAAGTGCCGACTTTATGGAAAGAGGCGGATTTGGCGCATTGCCATTCTCGCTCAAGGAGGTGAAAAGCGCCAGCAAACTTCTTGAGGCAAATGGCTACGAATGTCACTTGTTTGAAGGCAAAGACGGCACCGAGGAAGCGTTTAAAAGCCTTTCGGGCAAGAAGGTGAAAGTGGTGCACCTCTCCACCCACGGTGCGTTTGTCCCCAAAAAGGAAGCCAAAAACACGAAGCAGAAGAACAACTTCCGATTCATCCAGTTTGACGACGCCGCTCCTCAAGCGCAAGAGGAAGACCAATCGCTCACACGCTCGTTTCTGGTGATGGCTGGCGGCAATATGCTCAAAAACTACGATTCCATTCCTGAGGGTATCGACGACGGCATTTTAACGGCACAGGAAATAGCACACACCGATTTGCGAAGCTGCGACTTGGTGGTGCTCTCGGCGTGCGAGACCGCTTTAGGCGACATCACAAACGAGGGCGTGATGGGCTTGCAACGCGGCTTTAAGAAAGCCGGTGCCAACACCATTTTAATGAGCCTGTGGAAAGTGGACGACCAAGCCTCAAGCCTACTTCTGACGAAGTTTTACGAAAACCTCCTGTCGAAAAAAATGCCGAAAATAGATGCACTAAAAAAGGCTCAAGACTATGTGCGCAACTATGAAATAGAAGTTGAGGGCAAGAAAGAAAAAATATTCTCCGACCCCAAGTTCTGGACCTCGTTCATTCTGCTCGACGGCTTGAATTAACGCGAATTAACCCTGGGGTTAATACATATCAAAAAATGGCGAAACCGCAAAAAAAATGCGGTTTCGCCATTTTTTTTGCGGTTTGTTGTTAACCTTTTCCTCTGTTTTGTCATAAAGGTCAAAACAATTTCAACAACAATAAAAAACAAGCAACATGTTATTTAAAAATTTATTTAATTCAAGCACAGAGAACGCCAAGGCAGACAGCCTGCCAACAACGACTCCACCAGCACAAGCAATTGGCACAGAAGCACCAAAAACGGAAAAGACCGAAGATGCCAACGACAAACGGAACTACATCACCATCGCTTGGGGAACTGGCTACCCCATCGACGTGATTTACGATTTTATCCACAAAAACTTTGAGGAAGATGGCTATCGCGATGCGATGGTGAATGGCAACGGCACTTATCGTGAAGCAAAAGAGAAAATCATCACAAACGATTTGAAGATGCTTTTTCGCCGAGTGTCGCTAAGATACCAAGACGATTTAAGAATGATTGACGTGCAGATTGCCCGCGCACGCGAATCCTTCATCACATCGAGCGTGATGATGCTGGAGGCTAAAAAGAAAACCTTCGAAGAGCATATCACCGAAATTTCAAAAATGGCGCGTCTTCTCGACGAAGGCGACCCGAAGATGACGACAATGATAGAGACCTATCGCCGTGGCTTTTTCAAAGGCATTGCCGCCTCCACGCAAAATATGTTTAACAACCATTAATCCCCCTCCTATCTCTGATGAAAACAATAACGAAAATAGGCTGCGCTCTCATTGGCTGGAACGCCAATCTCCTGAGCGAATGTGGCGAAGCCAGCCACGCGAAATTCAACAAATTGGTGACAGCCATACTGATTATGGTGATGCTTTGGGGCACAATAGGCTATCTCCTGGCCGCTCGCTATGTGGGCATAGAATCCATACCAGGAAGAATGGGCGTTGCGTTCGCTTTTATGCTTGCTGTGTTGGGCATTGAGCGTGTGATTGTGCTCACCGTGGGCAAGGCACGCTTCATGACCGCTCTGCGTGTGGTAATGGCTGTGTGCATGGCTCTTGCCGGCTCGTGTATTTTCGACCAAATGATGTTTAAGAACGACATTCAAGAGGCTGTTGCCGCACATCGCGAAGAGGTGATTCAAAGCACTATTCAAAACCGATTGAAATTATTCGACAACGATATTGCACGAATCAACCACAGCATCGACTCTATTAGCAAGTACAACGACGTGCTTTACAAGGAACTGGAAGCACGCCCCACCACCACCGTTACAGCAGTATCAACAAACACAATTCAGGGTCCTAACGGCCCCATGAAAGTGCAAAATGTGAACAAAACCGTGGTTCCTAACCCTCGTGCCGAACAAGCTAAAGGAAATGAAGAACAGCTGAAAATTTACAACCAGCAACTTGAGCAGTTGCGCCTCGACAAAAAGGATATTGATAAGAGCACACGAAAAGAAATCAACGAGCGACCACTTGGATTCATCGAAGAACTGGAAGCCACTATTGAAGTGATTTCACACAGTTTGCCATCATTAGCCTTCTATATTGTGGTTTTCGTTATTTTGATGTCGATCGAACTCTTTGTGGTATCCATCAAAATGGGCGACACCAAATGTGATTACGAAATGAAAGTAGAATACCAACTCGCAATGAATGAAAATCGGTTGAAAAATATTGAAAAAGACTTGAAACGATGAAAAAAACAACTTTAACAGCACTATTGATTGCAGCGTCAATTCTGGCAAGCTGCTCAAAAGGAAGCAATGACGCACAACAAGGCATGGCAAACGACACCATAGCGGAAGACTCTGTGGAACAAGAATTGGTATATACCACGCCACATGGGAAGCGTTACCACCTAAAGTATTGCAGAACAATAAAAGGACATGAAACAGAAGGAAAAACAAGGGAAGAGGCAGAGAGAGAAGGACGGACTCCGTGCCGAGTGTGTAACCCCTACGAACTACTGCCTGACGAGAGCGATTCAGTTGCTCAATAGACAAAAAGCAAAAGCTATTCTTGAAATAGACACCCCCTCCGACCTTGACAAGGCAATATCAGTTATTTCACGAATCAACAAAAAAATAACAACGCTCGCACAACTATTATGAAACTTTTAGCGTACCACGCTAAAACATTTAACCCAAATCAATTACAAAATCTCAATATCTTCAAACACATGTTGCTTGGCGGCATAACGAGGCACAGCCCTGTTATGCCGCTGTGCCATATCAACACTACAAGTAAACAAGTTTGAGTCCAATGGAACTGATGGGGTCTGAAGAGTTCGAAAAACAAACATCCTCATTTTAAAATTCATTACCACCCTTTGCTTTTAATGGGCGTAAATAGGATTAAAATGGATTTCATCGGTGTCCCGAATCCCTCGAAATCTCGATAATTCGAACTTGTTGACTTGTTGACTTCCAAAAAAAGCGGAGCCATTTTTTGGGGGGCTCCGCTTTTTTTGGTGTGGTATGGGGAATTTAGAATGGAGATACTTCGGTTTCGGTGAATGATTGGAAGAGGGCGTTTGCCAAACTGCTGGCACCGATACGGAAGTATTGGTTGGTGAGCCACTTTTCGCCGAGCACTTCTTTCACCACGGTGTAGTATTTCACTGCATCGGCAGTGGTACGGATGCCACCTGCAGCCTTGAAACCAATCATCACGCCGTGCTTTTCGTAATATTCCTTGATGCACTGGCACATCACATAGGCAGCCTCGAGGGTTGCGCCTTCGTAAATCTTGCCGGTAGAGGTCTTGATGAAGTCGGCACCGCTGTACATAGAGAGGATTGACGCACGCTTGATGTTTTCGGCAGTCTTCAGGCAGCCAGTTTCGAGAATCACCTTCAAGTGGTGGTCGCCCATTGTGGCCTTGATTTCTGCGATTTCATCGCACAATTCCTCGTATGCCTCATCGAGATAGTAGCCCATGTTGATCACGATGTCCACCTCGTCAGCACCGTCTTCGATAGCGAGGGCGGTTTCAGCCACCTTGGTCTCGATATGAGCCTGTGAAGAAGGGAAAGCCGCACTACAAACAGCGATATTCACGTCGCTCACCTCAAGTGCGCCACGCACCACTTCTGCGAAATTGCTATACACGCAAATGGCAGCCACGTTCTTGTACTGTGGATAGTTGGTCCAGTAGTCGTTCACCTTCTTTGTGAAAGCAGCCACGCTGCGTTCGCTGTCGGTGGTGCTGAGTGTGGTCAAGTCCACACAGTTGAGCAGGAATTGATACACTTCCTTGTTATCATTTTCTGCGATATGCTCTTTGAGGATTTTTTCCACTTCAGCAGCCACAACTGCGTCGTTGGTTTCCACCTTGCTCTCGAGGAAAGCCTGTTGATACTTGTTAGGAGTTTCCTTAGAATCGAATTTTTGTTCCATGTTGTATAGTTATTTTATTTTGATAATTTTTCGTTGTTGAGATGACGAAAGGCATCACGGTTAGTTTTCTTGTCGAAATTACGCTCTAAAGCGGCGGTCAGGTCCACCCCGGTCTGGTTGGCAAGGCAGAGCACCACCCACAGCACATCGGCAAGTTCATCGCCCAAATCCTTGCCCTTGTCGGAGGGCTTGAACGACTGTTCGCCATAGGTGCGGCTGATGATACGCGCCACCTCGCCCACTTCCTCGGTGAGCTGAGCCATATTGGTGAGCGGACTGAAATAGCGCACGCCGTAGGTGCGAATCCACTCATCTACTTTTTGTTGAGCCTCTTGAATAGTCATTAACATTGCAAACTTACGAAAAAAAAACCGTATTTCCAATCATAGATAGATTTTCACCTTTATGCTGGATGGGCAAAAATGTGGTTTCGCCCAAACGCATGCACATGCCTTCGGCATGATTTATTGCCAATCACAGATGTGTCAGGATATTACTCTTTTAAGAGAGAGTCGATGATGATGGTAACGGGGCCGTCGTTGACGAGCGACACCTGCATATCGGCTCCGAATTTGCCGCGCTGCACATCCTTACCCATCAGGCGACTCACCTCCTCGCAATACGCCTCGTAGAGGGGCACTGCAAGGTCGTGGCCAGCGGCATGGATATAACTGGGGCGGTTGCCTTTCTTGGTGGAGGCATTGAGGGTGAATTGGCTAATGGAGAGCACTTCGCCGCCAGCATCAATCACGCTGCGGTTCATCACGCCGTTTTCATCATCGAAAATACGCATATTCACGGTTTTCTGGGCAAGCCACTTCATATCTGCCTCAGTGTCGCCCTCTCTCACGCCCACCAGCACCATCAAACCGCCGGCAATCTTGCCCACGATTTCGCCATCAATGCTGACCGATGCGCTGGTCACTCTTTGTATCACTAATCTCATTATTGTTCTAAATTGTTATCTTTTTCGTTGATATTCAACGCATTATACACTATATTCGCTTTAGCCGCACCCACCACTGCGGTGAGTTGTGGCAGCGAAGCCTCCTTGATGCGCTTAAGACTCTTAAACTCTTTGAGCAACAGCTGTTTAGTCTTATCCCCCACCCCACGAATCTCGTCGAGAGCCGAATGTACTTGGCTCTTGCTGCGGCGGTTGCGGTGATGCGTGATGCCGAAGCGGTGCGCCTCGTCGCGCAAGCGTTGCACCACTTTCAGCGTTTCGCTGTTTTTGTCGATATAGAGCGGCAGCGAATCGCCTGGGAAATAGATTTCGTTGAGGGTCTTGGCGATGCCAATCATGGCAATCTGCCCACGAAGCCCCAACTCATCAAGCACCTCAACGCCTGCGCTCAACTGCCCCTTGCCACCGTCGAGAATCACCAGCTGCGGCAAATCCTGCCCCTCGCTCACCAAGCGAGAATAGCGGCGCGTGAGCACCTCCTTCATCGAAGCATAGTCGTCGGGGCCTTCCACCGTCTTGATGTTGAAGTGGCGATATTCTTTTTTCGAGGGTTTGGCGTTGCGAAACACCACACACGCCGCCACGGGGTTAGTGCCAGAGATGTTGGAGTTGTCGAAGCACTCAATATGATGCGGAACGGCACTCAAACGGAAATCCTTTTGAATGGTGGTGAGCGTGCGCATGGCGCGCTGCTCAGGGTTGAGTTTCTCCATCATTTTGAGTTTGTCGGTCTTGTACTGCTCGGCGTTTTTCAGCGAAATGGCAAGCAACTTGCGTTTATCGCCACGCTGTGGCACCACAAAATTCACACCCTCAATCTCGAAATCGGGAACCACATTCACGATTGCCTCTTTCACACGGTCCTTCCGATAGGCATCGGCGAAACGCTGACGAAACTCCCGAATGGCGGTCGACATCAGTTCGGCATCGGTTTCATCGGTGTCTGCGTCCACAATCTTGTATTCAATGGTCATGCTTTGCACCACACTACCCTCTCGCACGTGCATATAATTAGCGTAGGCGGCAGAATCGTCGCGAATGAGCGAATACACATCAATATTGCTGATTGTGGGGCTCACAATCACCGATTTTGCGCGATATTTCTCCACGAGCAGATATTTGCGCTTCACTTGCTCTGCTTCCTCGAATTTGAGGTCAGCAGCGTAGCGTGCCATTTCATCGCACAAATAGTCGCTCACGTACTTGGTCTCACCATTGAGGATATGAATGATTTCATCGATATATTTTGCGTATTCATCGGGCGAAATCAAGCCCTGGCAGGGACCGTCACAACTCTTGAGGTGAAACTTTAGGCAAAGACGGTGTTTCTTCGATTCCACCGCTTCTGGCGTGAGATTGTAGCGGCACGAACGAATCGGGAAAATTTCCTTCAGTGCGTCGAGCAAAGCCCATGCCACCTCAGTCTTGGGATAGGGGCCGAAAAAACGTCCATGCTTGTTCACCTTCTCACGAGTGAGATACACTCGCGGAAACAGTTCCTTCGTCACGCAAATCCACGGATACGACTTATCATCTTTCAGCAGCACATTGTAGCGCGGCTGATAGGTTTTAATCAAACTGTTCTCAAGGTCGAGCGCCTCCTCCTCGGTGTTCACCACTATATATTCCAAGTTGTGAATGTGGCGCACGAGCATGTTGGTGCGAAGCACAGAGTGAACCCTATTGAAATAAGAGCTCACCCTGCGCTTCAAATTCTTCGCCTTGCCCACGTATATTACTGTGCCCTCTTTATTGAAGTATTTATACACGCCGGGGCAATCGGGCAAAAGACTAATCTTGAGTTTTAAGTCGGGGTTCAAATTATGTAGTTCCGATTTATAATTTATTTGTCGGGGAAATCGAAAAGCGAAGTCACTTCCACATCTGCCGGGAACAGCGCGCGGCCGTTAAGTCCGAGGAGTTCGCAAATGAAATTGATATACACCTTCTTCGGATTCATCGATTTCACCAGTTCGTAGGCAGCCATCATTGTGCCACCAGTAGCAAGAAGGTCGTCGTGAATCACCACGATATCATCGGAGGAAATGGCATCTTTGTGGATTTCTATCACATCGGTGCCGTATTCTTTCGCATATTCTTTCTGAATGGTTTCGGCTGGCAGTTTTCCCGGTTTGCGCAATGGAACGAATCCAGCGTTGAGATCCACAGCAAGCATAGCGCCACCAATGAATCCGCGGGCCTCAATACCCACCACCTTGGTGATGCCTTTATCCTTGTAGAGGTCGTGCAGACCTTGGCGCATAATTTGGAGCGCTGCGGGATCTTTGAAGGCTGTGGTAAGGTCTTTGAACTGAATGCCCGGTACTGGAAAATCAGGAATGTTGCGAACTACGCTTTTCACTTTGTCAAGTTGTTCTTGTTTCATTGTTGTATTTAGTTGGTTGTTTTATTTTTTTGTTTAACACAGGTGTTCCACGTGGAACAATTTTGAGTTATCTTCCTAAAAGCAAGAGCAATATATTCACGTCGCTCGGCGATATGCCCGGAATGCGCGAAGCCTGCCCCACCGTTTCGGGGTCAATCTTTTCGAGTTTCTGGCGCGCCTCAGTAGAGAGCGAATGAATGTCGGAATATTTGAATTTGCCACGGATTTTCACATGCTCAAGGCGAGAAAGTTTTTTTGCTATCGCTTCCTCGCGGGCGATATATCCGTTGTATTTTATGGAAATTTCGGCTGCTTCCACAATCTCTTCGCGGCGTGCCTGCTCCAGTTCCAAAATGCGTTTTTGGAGTTCGGGAATCATTTCGGCAAGCAAGAAAATGCTGAGTTGCGGACGCAAAATCAGGTCGTAGAGTTTGCAGCCGTGAGCCAGAATTGGGAACCCGGCACGCTCAAATTCGGGGTTGATAAGCGAGGTTTTCACCGAAAATTCCTTGGCAAATTCCACCAAATTTTCCACCGCTTCCCACTTCGAACGCATCAAATCGTAGCGCTCTTGGGTAGCCAAACCGAGGGCATAGCCCTTAGGTGTTAGGCGTCGGTCGGCATCGTCTTGGCGAAGCAAAATGCGGTGCTCTGCCCTACTGGTGAACATGCGATACGGCTCGTCAACGCCCTTGGTCACGAGGTCGTCGATAAGCACACCGATGTAGGCCTCATCACGGCCGAGCACGAAAGATTCGCCTCCTGCCACGGCTTGATGAGCGTTGATACCAGCCACCAAACCCTGCCCAGCGGCCTCTTCATAACCAGTGGTGCCGTTGACTTGACCTGCGAAAAACAGGTTTTTTACGAGTTTGCTTTCGAGGTTATGATGCAGTTGTGTGGGGTCGAAAAAGTCGTATTCAATGGCATATCCAGGACGATAGGCCTGCACATTTTCAAAGGCTGGAATCTTGGAAAGCGCCTCAAATTGCACCTTCCACGGCATGGAAGATGAGAAACCATTCAGATACATTTCGTGGGTGCTCTCCCCTTCTGGTTCGAGGAACAACTGGTGCTGTTCCTTGTCAGGGAAAGTGACCAATTTGGTCTCAATGCTGGGGCAATAACGTGGCCCGATACTCTTGATTTGACCGTTGTAAAGCGGCGATTCAGGCAATCCCTCACGCAAGATTTGGTGCACTTCCGAGTTGGTGTAAACTATCCAGCAGGGGCGTTGTTTGAGCTCACTTTTCACCGTTGGAAGGAACGAAAAGTGGTGAAAATCAGCATCACCCTCTTGAATTGTGGCTTTGCTGAAGTCAACAGTTCGCTCATCAAGTCGCACCGGAGTGCCCGTTTTCATGCGCTGCACGGTGAATCCGAGGTCGCGAAGTTGCTCGGTAATTCCGTGCGAAGCAGGCTCCGAAACACGACCGCCCTCAATCTGCACAGGCCCCACATGCATCAATCCATTGAGGAATGTGCCAGCAGTCAGTACCACAGATTTAGCGGTAAATTCAACGCCAAAGGCGGTTTTCACGCCCTTCACCACCCCATTCTCGATGGTCAGACTCACAGCGGAATCTTGCCACATATACAGATTGGGCGTGTTTTCGAGAATTTTGCGCCATTCGGCAATGAAGCGAATGCGGTCGGCTTGAGAGCGTGGGCTCCACATGGCTGGACCTTTCGAGCGGTTCAACATGCGGAACTGGATAGAACTGCGGTCGGTGACGATACCCATTTGACCGCCAAGTGCGTCTATCTCTCTCACAATCTGACCTTTAGCAATACCGCCAACAGCAGGATTACAACTCATTTGCGCAATTTTGTTCATATCCATAGTGATCAAAAGCGTGGTGGAGCCAAGGCGCGCAGCGGCGGCAGCGGCTTCACAACCGGCATGGCCGGCACCAATCACTATGACATCGTAGGCATAATTCATGATTCAAAAATATTTGAAGGCACTATAGCAAGTGCTTCATTTTCATGTTGTTCCATAATTTCTCGCTCTCCCGGTCCCTTGTCGTTGATGCCACACAGGTGCAGCACGCCGTGAATAATCACACGCAACAATTCCGAGTCATACGACTTAGCGAACTGCTCCGCATTGGTGCGAACGGTGTCGAGCGAAATCACCATATCACCACTGATGCGACGGCGATTGCTATAGTCGAAGGTGATGATGTCGGTGTAATAGTCGTGCTGGAGATATTTGCGGTTGGTGTCGAGTATGTACTCGTCGTCGCAAAAAATATACGACAACGCCCCTACTCTCTTTCCGAGCGAAGCGGCAACTTTTTCAACCCAACTCGCCACAGCCTCATGATTGAGTTGCGGTAACACTACGTTTTCTGCTATGTAAGAAATTTGCGTCAAAGCCTTACTTTTTAAAATCCGAAAATCTTAATATTATTAATGTGTAAGCCGCGCCAAAGCGTAAGTATTGGCACAGACTTTCACAATTACAAAGATAATTCTTTTGCGTGGAAAAATAGGGTTAAATTTGCTCAAATTTAGCGTTTGCGATTTTTCTGAACGAAAATCGGAAACAGCAAAATTGCGTCTTTCATCTTACTGGTCAATCGTTTAAGCCATTTTTTAGGCGTTGAGAATCGCATATTTGTTCGCCATCTGGGAGTTTGGTGGGGATTTTTGGCAAAATTTGGCACATATTTTGCACTATTTTTAGGCAAAATGATTTTTGAGCAAAAAATTGCCATATAAGTAAAATTATGAGTATCTTTACTAACTCAAGCAATTTACCATCAAAAAGCAAACATTAAACGACAACTAAAATTTTTTATATCATGATTGAATATTTTCAAACCAACCTCTGGCTCATGTGGATTTTAGTGGGAATCTTTTTCCTCATCCTTGAGCTGACCTCGGGAGATTTCTTCTTCATGAGTTTTGTGCTCGGCGCAGTGGCTGCCACACTGGTGGCGCTTTGCGGAACCGGACTGGTGCCACAACTCTTAGCATGGATTGTGATTTCTATCGCCTTCCTTTTATTCGTTCGCCCCTTTGCGCTGAGATACCTGCACCGCAACGACAAAAACATCTCCACCAACATCAACGCACTGATTGGTCGCGAAGGCAGAGTGGAAGAAGCCATCGCGCCAGGCGAAAGCGGATATGTGGCTGTGGACGGCGACGTGTGGAAGGCTGTTTCACGTGAAACAGATGTGATAGAAGTGGGCGAAAAGGTGAAAATCGTGGACCGCAAAAGCCTTATCGTGACGGTGGAGCGCATCTAAGCGCACCCCAACCCTAACAAACGAAACAAGATTATAATTTATTCATTCTAAAGCAAATAGTAGTATGACAACAGCAAGTATTGGTATGTGGGTACTGATTGCACTAATCGTGTTCGTACTCATTCTCGTGAAAAAGAGTTTGGTGATTATCCCTCAATCCGAAACCAAAATTATTGAGCGATTGGGTAAGTATTACGCCACGCTGAAGCCAGGCATCAATGTGATTATCCCTTTCATTGATCGCCCAAAAACCACCGTGGCTTACTCCAACGGCAGATATTTCTACACCAACACCATCGACCTTCGTGAACAGGTGTATGATTTCGACAAGCAAAATGTGATTACTAAAGACAATGTGCAGACTCAAATCAACGCGCTGCTATACTTCCAAATCGTGGAACCTGAAAGCGCGGTGTATGAAATCAACAATCTGCCTAACGCTATCGAAAAACTCACGCAAACCACCCTGCGTAACATTATCGGTGAACTCGAACTCGACGAAACACTCACCTCGCGCGACACCATCAACACCAAACTACGCGCGGTGCTCGACGACGCCACCAACAAGTGGGGCGTGAAGGTGAACCGTGTTGAACTTCAAGACATTACGCCTCCACAATCGGTGCTTCAAGCCATGGAAAAACAGATGCAGGCTGAGCGTAACAAGCGTGCCACAATCCTCACCAGCGAGGGTCAGAAGGCGGCTGCCATTCTGCAATCGGAAGGTCAGAAAACAGCCCGTATCAACCAGGCTGAAGCCGACAAGCAAACACAAATTCTGCAAGCCGAAGGTGAGGCGCAAGCACGAATCCGCAAGGCTGAAGCAGAGGCTATCGCCATCAACAAGATTACCGAGGCTGTGGGACAGAGTGCCAACCCTGCCAACTATCTGCTGGCACAAAAATACATCGGCATGATGCAAGAAGTGGCTGAAGGCAACAACACCAAGACCGTTTACCTCCCCTACGAGGCAACCAACCTGTTGGGCAGCATCGGCGGCATCAAAGACCTGTTTAAAGACAAATAATCCACTCCCCCTTTCGGGAACAAAAAGCACCCATTAGAGAAATAATCGCTCGTGTGGGTGCATTTTTTATGTCAAATTATAGGATATTTTGATAAAAAAACGTAAATTCGCTTATTGAAGAATATCCCTTAACATGAACACGACGCGATGATTAATATTTTTCACATAGTGAGCAACAAAATCTGGAGCGGACCCGAACAGTACGCCTACGATTTGATGCTGAGACTCAAGGATCAAGACGAGTATTACGTGGAGATGGTGTGCGGCAAAAGCGACACAGTGCTGAACCGATTCCGTCCTCTCGAAATACCGATTTCTATTCTGCCGCTGAAGGGCATAACCGACCTCGACAGCCCCAAACGCTTCAAGCGTCTGCTCAAGCGTGGGCAAAACATCATTCATGTTCACTCGTTTAGCGATGCTGTGACGGCTGTGCTGGCCAAACACATGAGCGCGAACAGCAAGAATGTGAAAATCGTGCTGTCGCTCCACGGCGTGGAACGCCCACGGCTGAATATGATTTCGAAGAAAATCTATCGCGAACTCGACCGCATCGTGTTTGCCTCGCAAAAGGCTTACGATTCGTTCATTCCACGCATCAAGAATTTCGACACATCGAAGGCGGTGATTATCCGCGACAGCGTGCTCCGAGCCGACGACACAGCCACCCCTACCCCATCGCTGCGCGAGAAATTCGACATTCCTGCCGACCGTGCGCTCATCATGTACCACGGCAGACTGTGCCGCGAAAAGGGCGTTGACACGCTGATTAAGGCGCTAGCGCAACTCGACAGCGACACCTATCACCTGGTGCTCGTGGGCGAAGGACACCACAAATTTATGGCGCAAATTAAGGGATTCGTTGTGGCTAATCAGCTGCTGAAAAATGTTTCGTTCATGGGCTACTGCCCAAACGTGCAACCGCTTGTGAAACAATGCGATTTCGGTGTTTTGCCAAGCACAAAACCCGAAGCACTGGGATTGAGCAACCTTGAATATATGATGCTCGGAAAGGCGCACGTCACCACCAACAACGGTGCGCAACTCGAATACCTCACCAACGGTGAAAATGCCCTGCTGGTTGACCCCGAAAACCAGTTCCAGCTCGCCGACGCCATCAAGCAACTCATCGAAAACCCCGAACTCCGCAACAAAATCGGCACCCAAGCGCAGAACGACTACGACCACCACCTCGGCTACGACTCGTTCTACGCCCAAATGACCGCCCTCTACCACTCCCTCTTCTAATCCCCACCCGTTTGCATGGTGCGAGTGTGTCGAAGAATTGGTGGAAATATGGCTTTTCTGCTAAAAAACGCTAAAAAGAAAAGCCATGTGCGCCACGATTAAAAATAAATGCTTAGATTTAAGATGGAATTTGCACAAGTGGTGCGCAAAAAACTTAAAACCAGTAATTTAGAATATTAATGAAGCAATTGGATTATAAAAATATTCATCTTGCCATAATAGCGATAGAAAAGGGAGCTAAACTTATGAAGGTTCCACCACAAAACATGTATATGCGCCTTAAAAAACAAGGACTTATACACAATTTTCTTTTGCCATATTATGACGAACTACACACCCAAAGTGCAGAATGGCTGGCAGAAACAACGGTTGAAACACTAAAAAATTGGGAGGAAGCGTTGCCAACGACAACGTGATTGACACCGTTGAAGATTATGAAAATGGCAGAATCACAGCAGAACAGGCATTAGGACAACTTAAATACAAGCAAGTAAATCACCAGATTTGTATTCGAAATCAGCAGATAATAGACAAATTTTTAAATTTCGTTTCATCTTATCCACTAATCTAAACTTATGAGAAATTCTGTTCTTTGGCGAAAACAAAGCCGTATAGTAATGATGCTTGCACAGAAGATGAATATCAGTCCTGAGCAAGCATTAGACATATTCTATTCATCAAAAACAGCCCAACAATTATCAAACCCCGACACAGGGCTACAACTCATGAGCGACGATTACGTGTTAGAGGATTTACTGAACGAACTAAATAATGCCAAACCAAACAACACCGATAATCAACAATAGCGTTTAAGAGATTCAGAATCAGATAAATCTGAACACATCTTACTTGCAGTCCTCATCACTTAATAACCAATGGACTCGTAGTCTTATTGATAGCAAGCAAACTCGGTGAGATTTAACGCTATCAAAAGAAAAATCTGTAGAATCTGTGTGAGATAAAGCCTGCGACAATGCAAAAGGAATTGGGGTATCTTTTTATTCGCGTTTTCGGATAATCTGATTTCTGAAGATTGGTTTTTCGCCGAAGGCGAGC
>OIXA01000689.1_pt1 | contig 47875 bp, 42 predicted proteins | sample 1587721 | NCBI WGS metagenome assembly OIXA01 (sample SAMEA3888900, study PRJEB22519) | human gut metagenome | biome: human gut; feature: human-associated habitat; material: faeces | place: Denmark | collected 2013
GGCGAGAAACGTCGTATGTGAGATAACGAATGCCAGAACAGCTGCGACCTGAGCCGAAGGATCTTGGCGAAGCCGCCACCTTCCCCCTTTGGACCTGATGAACCCTTTTGAACCTGCTCCCCCTCTTTCACAAATAATCAAGGGACAGCACGCCCTATGGGCTAACTCCAAACCTTGAACCCTCTCCCTCTCATATATTACAATGACCATAGCAACACGATTTCAACAGAAAAGAGCACATACATGGACAGCAACCACGACTTTAGCCACTTTACGATCGCCGTCATCGGCCTTGGACTGATGGGCGGCTCCTTTGCCAAACGTTTCAAGGCCATCGGCAGCCGCGTCATCGGGATCAACCGCACGGCAAGTGTCGCGCAGGAAGCGCTTCGGATGGGGATCGTGGATTCGATCTCCGAAGAGGATCTGAAAGACGCAGACATCGTCATTTTCTGCATACCGGAAAAGGGGACGATGGCATTCATTGAAAAGAAGATCGGACTTCTGAAGAAGGATGCCGTGCTGACAGACATCGCCGGCGTGAAGAATGATTTCGCCGAAAAAATTCAGGCAAAGCTCCCGGAGGGGATGGATTTCATCAGCGGACATCCGATGTGCGGGCATGAAGGGGCGGGACTCTCGCAGTCGGACGGGGATATTTTCCTCGGTGCGAACTACGTCATTATCCCGCAGGCGGGAAACAGCGCCTCGCACATCACGCTCATCGAGGAGATGGCGCGCGCGCTCGGCTGCCGGCATGTGCCGAAGGTGACGGCCGATGCGCATGACCGTGCGATCGCTTACACGAGCGACCTCACGCATGTCATCGCGACGGCGCTCATCCAAAGCAAGTCCTATAATAAAGAGACGAAGTATTTCATGGGCGGCTCTTTCCGTGATGAGACGCGCGTGGCAGATATCAACGGCCGTCTGTGGACATCGCTTTTCCTGTCGAACCGTGAGAAGCTGCTGGATGAGATCGACCGCTTCAGCGAGAAGCTGCAGGTGCTACGGGATGCGATCGAGAGAGAGGACAGCGAGGAAATGGAGGCTTTTCTGAATGAGGCAGGCAGACGAAGGAGGGAACTCATGCATGAAGACAGTGAAGGTTGATCTGGGAAGTGATTCGTATCGGATCGAGATCGGGCGCGGTCTCCTTTCGAGCGTCGGTGAAAAGCTAAGGCAGCTGACGAAGGCGGAGAAGATCGCCGTCGTGACGGATGATCATGTGCGCCGCATCTATGGAGAAAGGATCAGAGAGATCCTAAAGGGTGCCGGCTTTGACGTGAAGGTGATCGCCATACCGGCAGGGGAAGCCAGCAAGAATCTTCGTGTCTTCGGTGACGTGCTGGAGGCGCTTGCCGGCTTTGATATGTCAAGAAGCGATGCGCTCGTGACACTCTCCGGCGGCGTTCCGGGGGATCTCGGGGGATTTGTCGCTGCCTCCTACATGAGAGGCATTGATTTCTTCCAGATCCCGACCAGCATCTTGGCGCAGATCGACAGCTCTGTCGGCGGCAAGGTCGCTGTCGACCTTCGAAGCGGGAAGAATCTGGCGGGCGCTTTTTATCAGCCCAAGGGCGTCTTCATCGATCCGGACCTGCTCTCCACCCTGCCGACCCGCTACGTGCATGATGGTCTGGCCGAAGCGGTGAAGTACGGATGCATCGGTGACCGTGAGCTTTTCGAGCTCTTCGAGTCCATCGAGACAAAGGAGGATCTGGAGAAGAATATCGAGGAGATCATCCTGCGGAGCGTCCTGCAAAAGACGAAATTCGTAGAGGAAGACCAGTACGACAATGGCAGCCGGCAGATGCTGAATTTCGGCCATACCATCGGTCATGCCATCGAGCGTTACTTCCATTACAGCACCTACACCCACGGCGAAGGTGTCGCGATCGGCATGAGTCTCCTCTCTGCGCAGACTGAAAAGCTCGGCTATACAGAGCGCGGATGCACCGACCGCCTGCGAGCTGTCCTGAAGAAGCTCGCGCTTCCGACCGCCATCGGCGTCCCGGCGGAGGAGCTCATTCCGCATGCACTGCACGATAAGAAGCGCCGCGGCAAGGAGATCACGCTGGTCGTCATGAGAAGCATCGGCCGGGCAGAGCTTGTGAAAGTCCCGACAGAAGCGCTCGCTGACTGGATCGTGACGGAATAGCCCTGAAGTTTGAAAGCAGGGATGGGCAGTAAGCGTCCGGCGACGAGTGACTTGAATGCTGCTTTCCGGCATCGCCCATATACGCGGCGAAGCCGCCGTCACGCTGAACCCTTTTCCCAAGGAGGAGATATCAAGTAACTGATTTTATGGATAAATATGTATATTGGCGATACAATGTGTCTATGGGGGTTAAAGCCATGAACACATCAAATATTACTAATTACAAGCCTAAAGAATTTGCAGAGCTTCTCAATGTCACAGTCAAGACACTTTAACGCTGGGACAGGGAGAAAATACTTGCGAAAATACAAAAAACAGATTGAGGGGGATGAGACTATTGCTCAAGGCGTTCAAAACGGAGATAGCCCCCACTGAAGGACAGAAAACCAAAATCATTCGTTCTATCGGCGTGGCTAGATTTCTGTATAACCAATATATCGCCTGCAATCGCCGTCTGTATAAGATGTATCAGCGTGGCATGCTTGACGAAAAACAGAAACGTTTTGTTACTGCTAACGATTTTGACAAGTATGTTAATCATAAGCTGAAAAAGGAACTGCCATGGATTGACCAGTGCGGCTCTAAGGCACGTAAGAAAGCCTTAGTAAACGCTGAACAGGCATTTCGGCGGTTCTTCTCTGGTACGTCTGGGTTTCCGAACTTCAAAAAGAAAGCGAATCAGGACGTAAAGCTGTATTTTCCCAAGAATAATAACGGCGACTGGACGATATGGCGACATAAACTAATGATACCTACGCTAAAACAAGTCAGACTTAAAGAGTTTGGCTATTTGCCTGTGGGTGCTAAAGTCACCAATGGTACAGTATCTTATGTGGCTGGACGGTTTTATGTCTCCGTTGTGGTGGATATTGACGAAAAATCTAAGTATAACAAGGATTTGGAAGCATCGTATCATACGGTGACGGATGGTGTGGGCATAGATTTAGGCGTGAAAGACCTTGCTATTGTCAGTGATGGCAAAGTTTTCAAGAATATCAATAAGAGTTCAAAGGTCAAACGACTGGAGAGACGGCTTCGGAGAGAGCAGAGGTGCCTTAGCCGTAAATATGAGTTTATAAAAAAGAAAGGCGGTAAGACTGCTACTGCCTCTGCAAACATAGAAAAACAAAAGTTAAAGGTACAGATGCTTCATCAGCGTATAACAAAAATCCGAGAGGATTATGAAAACAAAACGGTTCACGAAATAGTGAAGCAAAAACCACGCTTCATTACGGTGGAAGATTTGAATGTTAAAGGTATGATGAAGAATCGGCATTTAGCAAAAGCTATAGCGGCACAGAGATTCAATCATCTGTTAGCCAAGCTAAAACGCAAAGCAGAAATAATAGGGATCGAACTTCGGGTAGTTGACAGATTCTATCCAAGCTCCAAGTCCTGCCATTCTTGCGGACAGATACATAAAGGTTTGAAACTCAAAGACAGAGTGTATGTTTGTCCAAAATGTGGTTATACAGCGGATAGAGATTACAATGCTTCGCTTAATTTGCGGGATGCTAAAGAATATCGGATAGCTTAATAACAAAAGTTCCGATATATGTACCGATGGCTAGTCGGGAATTTACGCCTTTGGAGTGCTGCACAAACGCTAGTAGCTTGCCCCTTTGGGACGGCGAGAGCGAGCACGATGAACAAGGAATTTTTCTAAGACATATACACTTTTGTCTATGCTTTTAGTAGCAGTACCACTATGCATATCACCATCACCCCCGCGCCGCTTTCCGGCGTGCTCCGCGTGCCGTCCTCGAAAAGCATGACGCATCGCGAGCTGATCGCCGCTGCGCTTGCCAAGGGGGAAACGACGCTCTCCGGCGTGACCCCGTCACAGGACATCGAAGCCACCGTCCGCATCCTTTCGCTGATGGGCGCGCATTTTACAGAAGAGGCTGCCGAAGACGGCCTTACCTTCCATATTTCCGGCGGTCTTTCCCCGCAGGAAGGACTGCTCGAAGCCGATGCAGGAGAGTCCGGCTCGACACTGCGTTTCCTCATCCCGCTCGGTCTTATTTCAGGGAATGTCATCCGCTATGTGGGGCATGGCCGTCTCTCGGAGCGCCCGCTGACACCATACTACGGGATCTTTGATGAGAAGGGCATTTCCTTCGATAGCCGCGACGGTCTTCCTCTTACGGTCAAAGGGCAGCTTCCCGGCGGGCGCTATGCGCTTCCCGGAGATGTCAGCTCGCAGTTCTTCACCGGCCTCCTCTTTGCACTGCCGCTTGCCGGGGATGACTCCGTACTTATCAGCACGACCACGCTCGAGTCGAAGAGCTATGTCGATATGACGCTGGATACGCTTGCCCGTCATGGCATCACCATCCATGAGAAAAGCCCCGAGCTTTATGAGATCCCGGGTGGGCAGTCCTACAAGGCGGGCGCATTTGCCGTGGAAGGGGACTACTCGCAGGCCGCCTTCTGGCTAGTCAGCGGTCTCACGGGAGCGGGCATCACGCTGCAGGGACTTTTCCTTGACTCAAAGCAGGGGGACAAAGCGATCCTTACCATTCTTAGCAAGATGGGCGGAGACATCCGCGAAGAGAATGGCATGATCGCTGCCAAGCCATCGAAGACACGGGGGACCGTGATCGATGCCGAAGACTGCCCTGACCTCGTGCCCGCGCTCGCCGCCCTTGCCGCTGTCAGTGAAGGCACGACCGAGATCATTCATGCCTCTCGCGTGCGCCTGAAAGAATGTGACCGTCTCCATGCCATGGCTGTCGAGCTTACGAAGCTCGGCGCGGACATCGAAGAAAAGTCCGACGGCCTCTTGATCCGCGGCCTAGACCATCTCACCGGCGGCGCCGTCTCCTCGTGGAACGACCACCGCATCGCCATGGCCCTCGCCGCGGTCTCTGCGAAATGCAGTGCGCCTCTGACCATCGAAGGCGCTGAAAGCGTCCGGAAATCGTACCCGACATTCTGGGAGGATTTCAAGCGGGTCGGGGGACGGCTTGTGACTGGTGATTAGTGACTGGAAGACTTCAGACTCCCGTATCGTCATTTCGAGCGAAGCGAGAAATCTTTCTTGCAGATCGGTAAGCAGTAAGTACGAGATAGCAGAACAACGTAGCACCAAAACTTCGTTTATTGAATGGCGCATACATGCTGGTTTCCGTACTGCAATAGAGATTTCTCGGCTACGCTCGAAATGACGATACGAGAACATCATAGTCTAAAAATTGCGGCGAAGCCGCCACCACAACCCCGAACCCTGTACCCTGAACCCTGTACCCTGAACCTTGAATCCTGAACCCATCAAAGGACATATTCTATGAGCAATACATTCGGACAAAAACTGAAAGTCACCATTTTTGGTGAATCCCATGGCACTGCCATCGGCTGCATCATCGACGGACTTCCCGCAGGGATCTCCATCGACTGGGATGCCGTGCGCCGAGATATGGCGCGCCGCGCTCCGGGCAGCAGCGCACTGGCGACCCCGCGCAGGGAGAAGGACGCTTTTGAGATCCTCTCCGGCTATTTCAATGACCGCACGACCGGTACACCGCTCGCGATGGAGATCAGAAATGGCGATCAGCATTCGAAGGACTATGGCATTCTGAAAGACTGTATGCGCCCCGGACATGCCGACTACACCGGACATGTGAAATATGGCGGATACAATGACTACCGCGGCGGCGGCCATTTCTCCGGCCGCATCACCGCGCCCCTGACCTTTGCGGGCTCCATTGCCAGGCAGGTACTCTCTGCCAAAGGCATCCATATCGGCGCGCATGTCACCCGCATCGCGGGGATCGAGGACCGCCGCTTCGATCCTTTGGGAGAGAGCGAGGCGACCTTCGCTTCTCTTCGTGAAGAGACGCTCCCCGTCCTCACCAAGGATATCGGCGAGAAGATGGAAGCCGCCATCCTCGCCGCCAAGGCGGAGGGAGACTCCGTCGGCGGCATCGTCGAATGTATGGTGACCGGCCTTCCCGTAGGGCTTGGCGATCCCTTCTTTGATTCGCTGGAGAGTCAGCTGTCCCACATGATGTTCTCCATCCCCGCCGTGAAGGGCATCGAATTTGGAGACGGCTTCGCTCTTGCGGCGATGAAAGGCTCGGCGGCGAATGATGGCATGCACTGGGCGGAGGGGAAGGTGGAAACAAAGACCAACCACAATGGCGGTATCTTGGGCGGTATCTCCGGCGGCAGCCCCGTGATCTTCCGCCTCGCCATCAAGCCGACCGCCTCGATCGGAAAACCTCAGCTCACCGTGAACCTCGCCGAAAGGAAGGACACCCTCCTCACCATCGGCGGCCGTCACGACCCCTGCATCATCCCTCGCGCGATCCCTGTCATCGAGACCGCCGCGGCACTTGTCATCCTGGATGAGATATTGGTGACTGGTGACTAGTGACTGGGGAACAACAGTCCCTCTCGCGTCGTCATTTCGAGCGAAGCGAGAAATCTTTCTTGCAGACCGATAAACGATGCATGTGCGAAAGCAGAAATACGTATACCAAGGCGTCGTTTCCCTGCCAGTTCTTATGTGATACTGACCGCAGTGCCAGGAAAGACCCTCGGCTACGCTTCCGATGACAACGGCGCGTAAATTCCGCAGCGCTTTTAATTTTTATGCGCCGCACCTCCATTTCTCATTTCTAATTTCTCATTCAAGCGAAGCTTTCACCCGCAATCAAAGAGCACCACGCCCCACGGGCTAACCCTGAAGCCTGCACCTTTTTTTGGAGACATCCTATGATACATACACTCAAAGTCGGCTGCTATGGCGCGAAAGGCTCCTACACCTACGAGGCCATGGAGCAGCAATTCGCCGGCAAGGAACGGGAAGAATCCTATTTCCCTTTATTTGAAGACGTCGTGAAAGCCGTGAAAGACGGCACCATCGACTACGGAGTCCTGCCCATCGAGAATTCCTCGACCGGCGGCATCACCGAAGTCTACGACCTCATCCAAAAATACGACTGTGCCGTCGTCGGAGAGCAGCTGGTGAAGATCGAGCACAACCTTCTTGGCATTCCCGGCGCGACCTTGGACGACATCGACACCGTCTATTCCCATCCGCAGGGCTTCCGCCAGTGCCGCCCCTTCTTCAATGAGCACAGAGACTGGACGCTCGAGCCGTATTTCTCCACGTCTCGGAGCGCAGAGCGCGTCGCCGAAGACGGCAGGAAGAACCAAGCCGCAGTCGCCAGCCGCACCGCAGCCCGCCTCTACGGGCTCTCCGTCCTTGCGGAAAATATTTATTTCAATCAGAGCAACTACACCCGCTTCTTCATCATCGCCCCGAAGATGGAGATCACCGAAGACGCTGATAAGATCACCCTCGTCATCTCCGTCAAGCATGAGCCGGGCGCGCTCTACCACGTCCTGGGCTACTTCTTCTACGGCGGCATGAATATGACGCACCTCGAGTCCCGTCCCATGGAAGGCCATCCCTTCGAGTACTTCTTCCACATCGACGTCAAAGGCCGCATCCACGACCCATCCAACGCACAGACCCTCCACGGGCTCGCTTCTATGTGTACCTACTTCAAGATCCTGGGAAACTATCCGTCCTGCAAGAAATAGCGACGGGCGGCATGTCTTATACTCCCTTTCCTAGGGCGTCTCTTGCAAAGAGGCAGACGATGGGAGCGTTTCTTTCAGATCTTCGGGCATCGCCCGTCTTTACAGAGCGGCCAGGCCGCCATGTTCCTTTGCACCTTCAGCACCGGCTGGATCTGCGAGACCCAAGGAGCTCCTCATGAAACTCGGACTGATCGGAGAAGTGCTCGGACACAGCCTTTCTCCTGTAATTCACGAAAAACTATTTCACAAGCTGTCCATCCCCGGGCGCTATGACCTCATCGAGATCCCCAAGGACCACTTCGGTGAAGTACTGAGGGATACCCTCACCGCCTCAGGCGGGCTGAATGTGACCATCCCCTACAAGCTCGATGTCATCCCCTTTCTGGATGACATTTCCCCGGAAGCAAAGACCATCGGTGCGGTGAATACCATCGCCAAGGCAGACGGAAAGCTCGTGGGATACAACACCGACTACTTCGGCTTCCGGAAAACGCTCCGAAAGATCGATGCCAAGGTCAATGGAAAGATCGCCGTCGTCCTCGGTCACGGCGGTGCGTCGCGCGCCATCATCCAGTGCCTTTATGATGAAGGCGCAGCAGAGATCCGCGTTATCTCCCGCCATCCGGAGAAGGTGGACTCCGATCTCCGCGCCTTTGCAGAAGAGCGCCGCGTCCGTCTCATGGACTACGCCGCTTTTGAAAGAGAGGCAGAAGGCGCACTTCTCGTGAACGCCACTCCTGTCGGTATGTATCCCAAGGTCGGCGTTTCACCGATCTCCGAAGAGGCCGCCCGGCATTTCTCCAAGGTCATCGACATCATCTACAACCCGAAGGAGACCCGCCTTCTCCATGACGCTTCGCACGCGGACAAGGCCAATGGCATGTACATGCTCGTCATGCAGGCCATAGCGGCAGAAGAGATCTGGCTGGAAAGAGAGATCCCCGATCGCATCGCAGAAGAGATCGCAGAAGAGATGGGGGGCTAGTGACTAGAGACTAAGAGACTGGGTGGCATTCTTTCTCATTTGTCTTTCATGCCGCCTGTGCCCTATCCGCCCCTTCGGGGCACCTTCCCCTCAAGGGGAAGGCTGACGATACGAGAATACCATCATCTAACATGGCGGCGAAGCCGCCACTACAAGTTTGAAGGCAGGAATGAGTGACTAGGGATTGGTAGCTAGGGATTAGGTTTGTGATACGAGAAAACCGCTGGTTTCAAACCTCCGCGGCGCTTCTATATTTTTATGCGCCGCACCAGCCCCTTTGAACCTCTTGAACCTATAGAACCCGCTGAACCTCTTTCATTCGCAATCAAAGGGGCAGCACGCCCCGAGAGGCTAATCCTTAGCCCATTTTCCCAAAGGAGCATTCATGAAAAATATCATCTTGATCGGCATGCCCGGCTGCGGGAAATCCACACTGGGGCGGCGACTGGCCGGAGCCCTGCACCGCTCCTTTGTGGATGCCGACACCTATTTGGAAGAAAAAGAAGGAAAGAGCATTCCCGAGCTCTTCGCCGTGAGCGAAGACTGCTTCCGTGATGCCGAAGAACGCACCATCGAAGCCCTCGCAAAGAGGGAAAGCCTCGTCATCGCGACCGGCGGCGGCGTCGTGAAGCGCGCTGTCAATATCGAACGACTGAAAAAGACCGGCACCATTTACTTCATCGACCGCCGCCCCGAAGACATCGCAGGCGATGTAGAGGTCAGCACCCGCCCCCTCCTTGCCGAAGGCAGTGCGAAAGTCTACATGCTTTACCATGAGCGCATCGCCCTCTATCGCAAGGCAGCAGACGAGATCGTGGTGAATGAGGGTTCGCTGGAAAGTGTGCTGAAGAAGTTGCTTGCGGAAGTGACTGATGGAGAGCTTCCGCTTCTTGTATAAGTGTATACTCCAAAAGGATGACCCGCCGATGCGAAAAGAGGATTTCTTACGAGAAATCCTCTTTTTATTGCTTCTGGATGACATGGATGTATTATAGAACGCAATGCTTATGCCAAAATGGCAAGAAAGTTTAATTTGTGTATGCTTTATGCTAAGATTGTAAAAGATATGTAAAGACGAAAGCGCAGAAACGATCCATGGCGGCTTTCGTGAGTATAGAGAGGAGATGTTTCTACATGAAATGGAAGACTCTTGCAGCAGGCGTACTGGCTGGTCTGGCAGTAGTGGCAGCGGCTGGGTGCGGCGGCGGCCAGCCGGCAAGCAGCAGCAAAGCAGCGGAAGGGCAGAGCCTCAAAGGCAAGAAACTGGTCATGTATGTTTCTTTCCATGAAGACACGGCAAAGGAATTGGCAGACCTTTTCAAAAAGAAGACAGGTGCTGATGTCAGCTTCATTCGTCTGCCGACCGGTGAAGCGCTGGCACGTATCACCGCTGAAAAGGACGCGCCGAAAGCCGACATCTGGCTGGGCGGCACAGCGGATGCACATGCCAAGGCAGCAGCTGACGGCCTTTTGGAAGCCTACAAGTCTCCGAATGCCAAGATGATCCTGCCGGAATATCAGGACAAAGACGGCTACTGGTATGGCACGTATCTGGAAGTACTCTCGATCGGCTACAATGAAAAACGATTCAAGGAAGAATTCGAACCCAAGGGCGTGAAAGCGCCGGAAACACTGGAAGATCTTCTGAACCCGGCATTCAAGGGCGAGATTATCATGCCAGATCCGAGAAAATCCGGTACGGGCAATACCTTCATCAGCTCTGTCCTCCAGAAGATGGGCGAGGAAAAAGGCTGGGACTACCTGAAGGCACTGAAGCCGCAGGTGGCACAGTTCACTCCGTCCGGCTTCACCCCGGGTCAGAAGGCCGGTGCTGGCGAATACCTGATCTGCGTGAACTTCATCTCTGATCAGAATCTGGTCAGCGCGAAGGGACAGAAGCTCCACAGCACCATTTATGATGCAGCGGGCTGGACCACCTGCCCGGTCGGCAAGATCAAGAATCATGCCAATGATGAAGTAGCGAAAGCCTTCATTGATTTCGTACTGACCAAAGAGGCCGGGGATATCCTTGTGAAGACGACGAATGGGGTAGCCTGCAATCCGGAAGTGGCTCCGCCAAAGGGCATGAAGCCGCTCAAGGAGCTGCCGCTTTTCAAAGAATTTGATCTCATCAAAGCCGGCGTTGACAAGCAGAAGAACTGCGATACCTTCTTCGCTGAATAATACGGCATAGAACAGGAAAAGATACCTCCGCCTCCGGCGGAGGTATCTTCCTTATTTGAACAAGGAGTGACCTATGAACGAAAAAACAGCCGGGCATGAGCATACCGGCCTGGGGGCGGAGCTGAAGGTACTGCTCAGGGAGCCGCCCCTTCTGATCAGCATACTGGCAGTGTTTCTGCTGTTTGCTGTATTTATCATCTATCCATTTGCCAAGATCCTTCTGGTGCCGACAGCAGCTGACTGGATGAGAGCGATCACGGGGAAAGAATTCATTCAGGTTTTTGGAAATACCATCTTCTCTTCTCTGATCGCGACCGCAACGGCGATCGTTTTCGGCTTTCTTTTTGCCTACGGCATCAACTATACGAATATGCCCTGCAAGCGTTTCTTTCAGGTGGTGGCGCTCCTGCCGACTATGGCGCCGTCTGTCGTGACAGGGCTGGCTTTTATCATGCTGTTTGGCCGTCGCGGCTTTATCACCTGGCAGCTCCTGCATCTGAAGGTGGATCTCTATGGGCCCTTCGGGCTTTGGGTCGCGCAGACCATTGCCTTCTTCCCGCTGGCGTATATCACGATCTCCGGCGTACTGAAAAGCATCAGTCCGAATCTGGAGCTTGCGGCGCAGAATCTGGGGGCTCGCGGCTGGTACCTTTTCCGCACGGTGACACTTCGTCTTGCGACACCGGGCCTTGCCAGCGCCTTCCTGCTGGTCGCTATTAACTCGCTGGCAGATTTCGGCAATCCGATGCTGGTCGGCGGCAATTATCATGTGCTGGCGACGGAGGCCTACACGCAGGTCACCGGCGCGTGGGATCTTCCCATGGGTGCGACACTGTCTGTCTTTCTTGTCATCCCGACGCTGATCGTATTCTTCGTACAGCGGTATTATCTGGAAAAGAATTCCTATGTGACCGTGACGGGAAAACCGGTGGCGGGCCTCATCCGTGTCACGGCAGGGCCGGTGGCGACAGGACTGCTCTGGGCATTCTGCATGCTGATCTGCCTGGCCATTCTGATGATCATCGGTGTCGTCATCCTCTTCGCCTTCACGACTGCTTTTGGATATGACTACACGTTTACGCTGGATTATTTCCGAGAAGGCGTGCTTCAGTCGAATGTCATGGCGCACTCCTGGGTGGCTTCGATGGCGACAGCCGCGATCACGACCGTGCTGGGCATTGCGCTGGCATTCCTGACCATCCGCAAGAAATTCCCCGGGCGCACCGTTATGGATTTCTTGGCGATGCTTCCTGTTTCCCTTCCCGGTACCTTTATCGGCCTTGCTATGATCCTGGCCTTTAATGATGGCGTCCTGGAAATGACAGGGACACTCGCCATCATCATCCTTGGCATGTCGCTTAGGCAGCTCCCGGTGGGCTATCGGCAGGCGGTCGCCGGACTGAAACAGATCGAAGGCTCTTTGGAACAGGCATCTACAAATCTGGGGGCGAACAGCTTCACCACATTCCGCAAAATCGTCCTTCCTATGCTGAAAAATTCGCTGTCTGTCAGCTTTGTGTACGCATTCATGCGCTCCATGAATACGCTCTCGACGGTGATCTTTCTGGTATCGCCGGAATGGAACCTGGCCTCGATCAATATCATGAGTCTGGCCAATCAGGGATTCCTTCCTACGGCCAGTGCAACAGCCGTGGGGATCATGCTGGTGATCTATCTCACCTTTGGCATCGTGAAACTGATTTTGAGAGATAAGATCAATATCTTTGATCTGTAAGGAAGGCAGGGACAACAATGGCAGAACTGGTATTACAGCTGAAAAAGATCAATAAATATTTTGGGAAGAATCATGTCATCAAGAATGTGGATCTGGAATTTGAAAAAGGACACTTCATCACCTTTCTGGGGCCTTCCGGCTGCGGGAAGACGACGCTTCTCCGCATGATCGCAGGCTTCTACGAACCCGATGACGGAGAGATCCTTCTAAATGACAAGAACATCGAGCGTGTACCGCCTTACAACCGCAATACAGCGATGGTATTTCAGGAATACGCGCTCTTCCCGCACATGAATGTATTTGAGAACGTCTCCTATGGCCTTCGAGTCAAGCATAAACCGGCAGAGGAGATCAAGAAGCGCGTCACCGAAGCACTTTCGCTGATGCAGCTCTCCGGGATGGAAAAGCGCTTCCCGAACCAGATGTCCGGCGGACAGCAGCAGCGTGTCGCTGTCGCCCGAGCGCTCGTCATGAATCCGGAGCTCCTGCTTCTGGATGAACCGCTGTCCAATCTGGATGCCAAGCTGCGTGAAAGCGTCCGCGTGGAGCTGCGTGATATCCAGCAGAAGATGGGGCTCTCGACCATTTACGTCACACACGATCAGTCCGAAGCCCTTTCCATGTCGGACCGCATCGTAGTCCTGAAAGACGGCATCGTGCATCAGGTGGGGACGCCGCAGGAGATCTATTTCGAACCCAAGACGCCCTTTGTGGCGGACTTCATCGGAACGACGAACCTGATCGAGGTCAAAGGCGCAGTGGAAAATACCGTCCTCTATGGCGGCGTGCAGTTTGCTTCGGGCAATCCAGTTAAAGCGGGGAAGACCTACTGCGCTTCCATCCGTCCGGAAAGCGCGAAGCTGTCCAAAGAACCGGTGGAAGGCAGAGTCAATGTACCTGCTGTGATCTTCAATAAGATGTTCCTTGGGGAGAAGGTACGCTACTTCGTGAAGGATGAACTGGGCAAGGAATGGATCGTAGACATGTTTGACCCCGGGCGTACCATTCTGGAAGGCCGTTGCTGCGTGACCTTTCCTTCCGATCGTGCCTGGGTGATTGAGGCGGATGTCGATGCTTGAAGCACTGAAGGAAACCGTCTGTGAGGCCAATCTTGAGCTTTCCCGCCGCGGCGTGGTGCTCTATACCTGGGGAAATGTGAGCGGGATCGACCGCGCGCGGGGCCTCGTCGTCATCAAGCCATCCGGCGTGCCGTATCAGGGCATGCAGCCATCGGATATGGTGGTGGTCGATCTGGAAGGACGCATCGTGGAAGGGACGTTGCGTCCCTCTTCCGATACGCCGACACATCTGGAACTGTATAAGGCCTTTCCGGAGATCGGCGGCGTCGTCCATACGCACTCCACCCATGCCGTGGTTTTTGCACAGGCGGGCATGGAAATCCCGCCACTTGGAACCACGCATGCAGACTATTTTTATGGAGCCGTCCCCGTGAGCCGCAGCCTCACGCGGGATGAAGTGCAGGAAGCCTATGAGAAAAATACGGGCCGTGTCATCGTAGAAACCGTGAAGGAAACGGGAAGGGAACCATTGGCCGTGCCGGGTGTCCTCGTCAGAAATCACGGCCCCTTTACTTGGGGGAAGGATCCGGCAGAAGCCGTTTACCATAGTGTGGTCTTAGAGGAGATCGCAGAAATGGCATGGAAGACACTGCAGATCAATCCGGCAGCAGCACTGACTCCCTATATCTTGGAAAAGCATTACCAGCGCAAGCATGGACCGCAGGCCTACTACGGACAAAAATAAAATGCCGGGCGGGATGTCCCGGACGGCTTGCTGAAAATGACCGAAAGCGAAAGAAGAGTGGCTTTCGGTCATTTTCATTGGATGCTTTGCCCGCTTTCCTCCCGCCCTGCCCTCTTGCATTCTTCTCCTGTTTCGAGTACGATAAAGAGTAAGAATCGTCGAAAAAAATCGGCGGGTGCTGCCCGTGAGACAGGCCGCCTCCCGATTTCGTAACGAACAAAGGAGACAACTATGCTGAGCGATATATGGGTATATACGAGGACCGCAAAGCTCATGATCGGCCTGCTGCTCCTGGCCGCACTGCTGCTTGCTACGCAGAATTGGCCGCTGGGGCTGCTCTTCTTTATCATCGTGGCCGGGGTCATCGTCTACGTGAAACGCTCCGACTACGGGCAGGAGAAGAAGCTCCTGCGCTATCTGGATGACCTGTCCTCGGGCGTTTCGGCCGGTACGGTGTATGCAGTGAAGAACCTCCCTGTCGGCATCGCGATGATGGATGAGAAGAAAGAGCTGGTCTGGGCGAACAATGTCTTCCGTGGCTGGCTCGGCGAGGGAGCCGAGGTCGGAGTCCGTTTTCAGGACCTCATCACCGGGCAGAAGATCTCCAAGATCTGGGGCAAGACCGGGTGGTTCGAGTGCCATGCGGGCGAGTCCTTCTTCCGTGTTTTCTACAAATTTCTGGACACCGGAGAGAAGAACGATACGCACTTCATGGTATTCTACTTCATGGACCGCACGGATGTCGAAAAAGCGGTGAAGGCGTGCGATGAAGCGCGGCCGGTCTTCTGCCTCATCCGTATCGACAATGTGCCGGAGGTCACCGCAGACCTCACCGATGTCGAGCGCTCGGCCCTGCTCTCGGATGTCACGGAGAAGGTCCTCTCCTCCTTCAATGCGAAAGAGGGCTTCATCAAGCAGTACTCGACGAATGATTTCGTGGCGTGTATTTCACACAAAGCACTTGCGGAAATGATGGAGAGCAATTTCGAGATCCTCGATGCAGTCCGCGCGATCCATACGGTGAACCGCATCCCGGTCACGCTCTCCATCGGAATCGTCCAGAGCAGCGATTCCTTCATGAAGCAGTTCGAAGAGGCGCAGGTCTCCCTTGACCTCGCCCTTGGACGCGGCGGGGATCAGGCGATCGTCCGCCTCGGGAAGGAAGTGAAGGCCTTCGGCGGGAAATCGCCGACGTCCGTCTCCTCCACCCGTGTGCGCGTCCGCGTCGTCGCACAGGCGCTGAAGGAGATCATCGAAGACGCAGATATGGTGCTCGTCATGGGGCATAATCATGAAGACTTCGATGCTTTGGGATCGGCGGTCGGCGTCACCCACCTCGCGCGCGCCTCCCATGTCGAGGCGCATGTCGTCCTCTCGAAGGAGCGTGACACCTGCCGCAAGATGGTCGATGCCATTGAGAAGAGCGGTGCCGCCGAAGGGCTCCTCATCGATGAGAGCGAGGCAAAGGGACTCATGACGGATAAGACCGTCGTCATCATCACTGACACGCACATCCCCGAGCTCGTCGCAGCCCCGGAAGTCCTCAAAAAAGCCGTGAAAAAGGTCGTCATCGATCATCACCGCCGCGCGGCCTCCATCATCAGGCAGCCGCTTCTGACATACATGGAACCATCCGCCTCATCGGCGTCCGAGCTTGTGACCGAGCTCGTCCAGTACTACGGCGGGGATGAAGAAATGAATGAACTCGAGGCGTCCTGCCTCTATGCAGGCATCGTCGTCGATACGAAGAACTTCGCCGTCCAGACCAGCGTCCGTACCTTCGATGCGGCGAGCTTCCTGCGCCGCTGCGGGGCAGATACGAAGCTCGTCCACCGGCTCTTTGCGGAGGACATCCACTTCATCAAGACCAAGGCAGAGATCCTGGCCCATATGAAGCTCATCGATAACTATATCGCGATCGCCGAGTGCCCGGAGGGGACAGAAGACTCCCAGGTACTCGCCGGACAGATCGCCGACTACCTTGTGACCGTGAAGGAGATCCGGACCAGTTTCCTTTTCTATCACACAGACAATGGACTCTGTCTCTCTGCCCGCTCCGACGGCTCGATCAATGTACAGGTCGTCATGGAAGCCTTGGGCGGCGGCGGTCATCTCACCGTGGCAGGCTGCCAGCTGGGCAAAGATGGAAATAAAGAAGCAGCGGAAAAGGTCATCCTGACCCAAGTCCGTAAACAAGTAGAGGAGGAAAAAGAATGAAAGTCGTATTACTGCAAGACGTAAAGAAAATGGGAAAAAAGGGCGACGTCATCGAAGTCGCTGATGCGTATGGCCGCAACGTGCTCATCCGCAAAGGCCTCGGCGTAGAAGGCACCAAGGCAAACCTCAATACCGCCTCCCAGCGTCAGGAAGCGAAAGAATTCAAGAGCAAGGTCGCAGCAGACGAAGCCGTCATCATGGCCTCCCAGCTCAAGGCCGTCAAGGTCGTCATCAAAGTCCAGAGCGGGGAAGACGGCCGCATCTTCGGCTCCGTCACCGGCAAGGACATCAGCGAAGCCCTCGAGAAGCAGTACAAATTCAAGCTCGAAAAGAAAAATATCCGTCTCAAAGCGCCGATCAAGACCGTCGGTGAATATGACGTAGAGGTCTGGGTCCACCAGCAGGTCACCAGCACCGTCCACGTCTCCGTCGTCACGGAATAAATCTTGTATGAAAAAATCCCCGGGAGTGGTCCTGGGGATTTTTGTGTGTTGAGGAGAATGAGACGGGGAGACTCATAGACAAGGAGTCTGGGAGACGTCATATATCATCCATGGTGAATTGAGCAATCTCTTGAAAGCAGGACGCTCGAAGAAGGGGGCATTCCTTTTTAGTAGATTTTCATCGAAGCAGCTGTTGAAATGTGATAAAATAGAAGTATATTTTATCATTCCGATCCGCCAAAGCGCCCAAGATACGGCGAGCTGAGCCGGATCCAAGGACATCCATCATGCCAAAGACGTATAAAAATATCCTGATCATAAAAATGAGCTCCTTGGGGGACATCATCCACGCGCTCCCCTCCCTCTACGCCCTTCGCAAGGCCTATCCCGATGCGAGGATCACATGGGCCGTACACCCTGCCTTTGCAGGCATTCTGCCCGGCAAGCCGTGGATCGATGAAGTCTATCTCGTCGACCGGAAACGCATCAAGCAGTTCTCCTACTGGAGAGAGATCCGCAAAGACCTGCATGCGCATCACTTCGACCTCGTCATCGACCTGCAGATGATCGCCAAGAGCGGGCTCATTTCCTTCCTCTCCGGCGGCAGGAAAAAGATCGGCTACCACGATGGCAGAGAAGGCAGCTTCCTTTTCAGCAAGCCGATCTCCGGCTCCCATAAGCATGGACACATCATCGAGCAGCTCTTAGACGTCATGCGTTATCTGGGTTGCCCCGCAGACAAGATCGAATTTCCCCTTCCTGATCTGGCAAAAGAAATGGAAACCGTCACTACGCTTCTTCGGACGAACGGCGTCAAAGGAAGCTACGTCCTTCTCGTCCCCGGGACACGGGGCGACCATAAGAAATGGCCCATTGAGTATTGGGGCGAGCTTGCAAGGAAACTCGCCGAAGACAAGATCACCACCGTCATTGCGGGCTCAAAAGGCGAGATGCCCATGGGCGAAGCCATCCGGAAAATCTCTCCTTCCCTGTACACCGTGAACCTTATGGGACAGACGAACCTCTTGGAACTCGCCGCTCTTGAAAAAATGGCGGCACTTCACATTTCCAGCGACACCGGCCCCCTCCACATCGCGAACGCCGTCCATGTACCAATCATCGCTCTTTTCGGTCCGACGCCGCATAAGCGGAATGGCCCGTACGGCAATTCGAACTGCCATTTTTTGATTGCAGATCATCCACTGACGAAGGAGTGCAGGATGAGCAGCATTCCGGTGGATCGGGTGTATCAGCTGGTGCATGAGATTTTGAAAAAAGATGATTGATAGGTAAGGATGGGTCATCGTGACGAATAAATACTGCTATATTTCCATGGCGGCTTTTGCTATGCTGTCATTTGTTTCTCTTGCCGTGGGCAATGCGCTTCTTGCCATAGCTACACTGTGTTTCCTGATTTATGCTTTTAAAAACAGAGCTGCGCTACGTGTGCCGGATAAGACGTACTATCTTGCTATTGGGATATTTATCGGAACGATGCTGATATCCGCTTTTCTCAGTGGAGATATCAAGCAGGGAATGAAAGTCTGGATCAACGCTTGGTTCTGGCGGCTTATGCCTTTTTTCATCATTACATTGACCATCAGGGAAGCAAAGCAGGCCAAAAGAATTTTAGCTTGCTCTTTGGCGGGTATCGCGATAGGTGCACTCTGTGTGGTGCATCAGGGACTGGGTGGTGATGCAAGAGCCGCTGGCTTCTTTGGTCATCCGATGACATTTGCAGGGTATTTCTGCATCTACTTGCCGCTTTTATTTGTACTGCTTTTTGAGGAATCTACTGCAAGCCGTTGGCGGTGGTACATGGGTGGTTTACTGATTCTGCTTTCGGCGGCGCTTCTCTATAATGCGACCAGAGGTGCCTGGCTGGCGGTGGCTAGTGTCACAGTACTGCTCCTGCTTTATTATTTGTTCCGACCAGACTATAGAAAATTGGCAGCATGTGTTGTGTGCTTTCTGATTATTGTTGGCGCTGGTTTGAGTCAGTATCAGCCTTTTGTTGATCGGATGGTCACAATCACTGATGAGAATTATCAGTCTAATACTGAGCGTCTTCTGATCTGGCACAGCGCGTACGAGATGTTCAAAGACCACCCGGTCACGGGCGTTGGCTTGGGACAGTACAAGGACAATTACCAGAAGAAATACATTTCGCCGGAAGCGAAAGAGCCGCTCCTTTCTCATGCCCACAACAACTTCATGCAGATGCTGGCGGAAAACGGACTCATCGGTTTTGCTGGCTTTCTGACGCTGATCTCCTGCTTCATCGGTTACTCTTTCAAGCGCTTCTGGCAGGAAGGAAATCCATATGCCCTGATGATGTGTGCATCGGCGCTGGCGCTGGTGCTGCAGGGGCTGACGGAGTATAATTTTGGTAACGGTGCCGTTATGAAGAGCTTCTGGCTGGTTCAAGGGTGCCTTCTGGTGCTTAGCCAAAACTGGAAAAAGGAGAGCCCGGAGCAGGACGCATAGCCACTAAGCGACATGCCGGGTGTATTTATGAAATCAAAGGAAACGTGTATGACTTCCACATACAAAAATATTCTCGTCATCAATACGATGCACATCGGTGACCTCATGCTGGTGACGCCGGCGCTTCGGACGCTGCGGGCGAACTATCCGAAAGCCCACATCGCGCTTCTGACAGACAAACCGCTGGCCGACCTCGTGCGCTGCAATGAAAACATCGACGAATGCATCCTGATCGACAAGCACGGGCGAGACAAGGGGATCTTGGCGCTCATCCGCTTCATCCGGCAGATACGGAAACGTCACTTTGACCTCGTGATCAATTACCATCGCAATGAGAGAGCCTCGGCGATCGCGTCTTTTTCCGGCGGGAAGAAAATCGTCGGTTACGCGCAGCCCTTCTTCCATCGTTTCTTTGACCACTGGATGCCAAACTTGGCGATGGCGGACACGCCGAAGGACAAGGTCATGCACCAGACGCTCTGCCATTTGAAGGTCTTGCAGGAAGCGGCTGGCTGCACGAAGCTCGATGACAGAGGCCTCGAGATGTGGCTGCCGCCCGAAGAGGAAAAGAAAGCCTCCGACCTCTGGCAGAAAGAATTTGCTGAGGACGATCGCGTCATCGCCTTCAATATCGGTGCGAGCTGGATGACGAAGCGCTGGATCGATGCCTACTTTGCCGAGTGTGCTGACCGCTTCATTGAAGAGGGCTATCACATCGCCTTTCTGGGTGGTCCGACAGATGTGGCGATCGTCAAGGCATGCATAGAGAAAATGAAAGAAAAAGACAGTGCGAAGGTACATGTCTTCACCGGAAAAGTCAGCCTTACCGTGCTGGCGGGGCTGCTTCGCCGCTGCTGCCTCTTTCTGACGACCGACTCCGGCCCGATGCACGTCGGCGTCGCGATGAATGTACCGATCGTCACCATGTTTGGTGCGAGCCCGGTGCCGACCTTTTACCCCTATGATGGCAAAGACATTGTCATCAAGACGCCGGAGTCCTGCCACCCCTGCGGTATCCACGACTGCCCGAAAAAAGGCGAGGACCACATGGCCTGCATGAAACACATCCCCGTCGATGTCGTGATGAAATACAGCGAAGAACTACTGGCCCGCTACGGCGGCAAGTCCGCGCGCGAACTGCCCAGAGAGCGCGGAAACCACCAGTGCCGCATCATCACGCTGTGAGAGGACATTATGAAACAGAAAGAACTTTACGACTTTGTGAATGAGCATACCGCGCGCTGCCGCATCCTCGTTGCAGGTGACGTCATGCTCGACAAATACTACTACAGCGAAGTCACCCGCATTTCCCCGGAAGCCCCCGTGCCGATCGCGCACGTGCGATCGGAAATGGAGACACTCGGCGGTGCGGCGAATGTGGCGCATAACTTGGCGCGCCTCGGCTGCCAGACTTCCATCGCTGGTTTCGTGGGCGATGACTACCACTGCAAAAGCCTGCTGGAGAAATTTCACAAGAGAGGCATCGCCTGCGAAGGTCTCATCAAGACCGACCGTCCGACCACGACGAAACTCCGCATCATCGGCGGGCATCAGCAGATGCTCCGGCTCGACTTTGAAGAATCTGCGCCCATCACCGGAGACGATGCTGCCCGTTTTCTGGATTACATCCAGCAAAAGCTCCAAGAAGGCTTGGACTGCCTCATTATTTCCGACTACGGCAAAGGCGTCTGCACGAAAGAAAATTGCCAGGCCATCATCGCTGCCTGCAAGGCGCACCACGTGCCTGTCATCGTCGACCCGAAAGGGACGAACTGGATGAAGTACGCCGGTGCGGACTATATCACGCCGAACCTCAAGGAAATCAACGCCGTTCTCACCGTTCCTATCCGCAATGAAGACGCGCTCGTCGAACAAGCAGCCCGCGCTGTGATGAAGAAATTCCACCTTGGCAGCATCATCGTCACCCGCTCAGAAGCCGGTCTCTCCCTTGTCAGAGAGGAAGAAATCGAGCACATCCCCACCAAAGCGCAGGAAGTCTTCGACGTCTCCGGCGCCGGTGACACCGTCATCGCCGTCTTCGCCATGGGCATCGCCGGCGGTCTTGCTCCGCGGGACAGCGCCTACCTCGCGAACCTCGCCGCAGGTGTCGTAGTCGCCAAGCTCGGCACCTACGCTGTCAGTCAGGAAGAACTCATAGCGGCGCTCAAGAAAGAGAAATAGGTTTTAACCGGTTTAAGAGGGTTAGCCCTTTGACTGTGAGTGAAAGCTCTGCTCGAATGAGAAATGGTGGTGCAGCGCCACGCGCTGAGTATAAAGCTGGCGATGCTTGCCACTCTGGCTTCTCCCTCCTTCCTCTGGAAGGAGGTGCCCCGAAGGGGCGGAGGTTGGCTTTGCTAGCCACTGCCCGCGGGCTCGCACCTAGTTACCAGTCACTCCTGATCCTTGATGCACTCATCTCTATCTACTATTTACAAGGAGGAACACACATATGATTATTGTCACAGGTGGTGCCGGATTCATCGGCAGCAACATTGTCAAAACATTGAACCGTCAGGGACGCAGCGACATCCTGATCGTCGACGATCTGAAAGACGGCCTCAACTACAAAAACCTTCGTGGACTCGAATTCCTCGACTACCAGCACAAGGACGATTTTCTTGAAGCCATCGAGAGCGACCGCTTCGACGGCACTGACGTCGACGTTGTTTTCCATGAAGGCGCCTGCTCCGATACCATGGTCTACGACGTGAACTACATGATGCGCACGAACTACGAATATTCCAAGTCTCTTCTGCACTTCTGCCTGCGTCACCGCATCCCCATGATGTACGCCTCCTCCGCCTCCACCTACGGCGGCGGTGAACACGGCTTCCGCGAAGGCGACGAATGCGAAGACGCGCTGAATCCCTACGCCTTCTCCAAGCTCGCCTTCGACCGCTACGTCCGTCAGGTCATGCCGAAAGCCCAGAGCCAGGTCGTCGGCCTCAAATACTTCAACGTCTACGGTCCGCAGGAACACCACAAAGGCAAGATGGCTTCCATTCACTATCAGCTCTACAACCAGATCAACGCCACCGGCAAAGCCCGCCTCTTCCGCGGCTGGGGCGACATTCAGGGGAAACCTGTAGGCGACGGCGAGCAGCGCCGCGACTTCGTCTACGTCAAAGACGTCGTCAAAGTGAACCTTTGGTTCTGGCAGCACAAAGGCCCCTCCGGCATCTACAACTGCGGCCCCGGCCATGCGCAGAGCTACAATGAAGTAGCCAATGCCATCATCAAGGCCATGGGCAAAGGCGAGATCGAGTACGTTGACTTCCCGGAAGTTCTGAAAGGGAAATACCAGAATTTCACCGAAGCCGATCTCACGAACCTCCTCGCAGCCGGCTACGACGAAGGATTCACCGATATGGAACAGGCCGTCAAAGAGTACGTAGACTTCCTCGACCAGGGCGGATATTTCAAGTATAAGAAATAATTTTATATGGCCTTACATACGCAAGCTGCTTTGTTTAGTGGCTTGCGTATTTTGGGGTTCGCTTTAAAACGTGTACTGGCTGTGCGGAATAGCGTGGTTTGCTATTCACATATATTAATATTATACGTAGGAAGGGCATAAGATATGTTCTCTTTATTCTTCGCGGGCGTTCAGCAGGATTTCAAACTGGCGATATGGCCGCCGATTCTCTGTGCGTTGTTTCGCTTGGCATTCATTCTGATTTATCGAGAAAAAAAGACTCCGATCGGAGAATGGAAGAAATGGATCACCTGCTTTCGTTACGGATTCTGGTGGGGGATGGACTTTAATGCGTATGTCTATCTGATTCCGCTTGTGCTTGTTACACTGCCGGGAGCTTTCTTCATGCCTTATTTCATGATTGGGGATAGTGTGCGTGAAGTTGCGCTTCTTGCCTATTGCACGGTGCTTTATATAGCGTTTATTGGGCGATTGATTTTCTATTATCATTTCCATGATATCTACAATCACCTGCTTCTTCTTGGCCGTCATGCTGATAAGAAAAATTTTATTGATATCTTTTTTAACCAGAATCATGGCATCTGGCTTTTACTGAGCTACATTCCATACCTTGCTATTTGCTATCTGGCATCTGCATGCCTGTTGTCATTGCCCTCTTTTACACTTCCTACATTTTCTTCTGCTTTTGTGCAGTATGCATTCAATACGGTCGTGTTCCTTGCTTCGATTGCGATTTTCTATTGGTTTCGTTATGGTGGGACATTCCACCATCGTCGTAAACCGGAATGGGATGAAGTACCGTCTATTGTAAAAGACGATGTATTTATGGGTAAGGCCGTCATTGATGATCTCATTGTCATTGAAAAACTTTGGAAAACGAAGTTGCATCCATCTCTCATGCATAATGATGAAGAGGCGGAACAGATTCTGCAACCTATATTGCCAAGACTTGCGAAAGCTGACGAAGGCGCAGACCTGTTGCAGCAGTTCGAACGACATGCTGAGGTGCCTCGTATTACGAAACCAAAGCACATTTTCCTGCTGTTTTTGGAAAGTCATGCCCAGTGTCTTTTTGATCCGCTCTACGATAAATTGAATCTTATGGAAGGCAGTAAAGCCTTTCGCAGTGACCCGCATACCATTTCGATGTCCGAACTTTTTGCCGGGCGGTATGGTTTCCCAGCCCTCTATCGTGAGCCTGATGTCTGGTGTTTTTGATACAGATATGGAACTGAACGAAAAACAGGCATTTTGGAATGGTACGTTGCAGACATCTTTGCCATGCCAGCTGCGTAAGCTGGGCTATCGGACCTCTTTCTGGTACGGTGGTGGACTGACATGGAGCAGTCTAGATCACTATGTGCCTGCGGTAGGCTTCGACCGTAGCTTTGGCGGGCCGGACATCTGTGGTAAAGATGCGCCGAAAACATGGCTTGGTGTCTATGATCATTTGTTCCTTGGTGAAGTAGCCAAACGTATAGAGGCAGAAAATTTCGATCAGCCGGAATTTCATTTTGTTTACACGACGTCGAATCACGGCCCGTATTTGCTGCCCTTCAAAGAGTACGGCTTTGATATCGATCGATTGACGCCTGAGATGCCAGAGGCTCTGCGGCGTGATGAGAAAAACTGGCGGCGTATGGCGGGAGCCTGGTATGCTGATCAGGCTGCGATACATTTCATTGATAAAATGAAAAAACTCTATCCGGATAGCCTGTTTATTGTGACGGGTGACCATGCCGCGCCTGTTCTGCCACTTGATTTTGATATTGTGCCGCGCCATGAGCCAAATCTTCGAGAACGCTTCTTGACCTCATTCGCCATGTCGCATCCAGAATTGTCACATGATATGTTCAGTCAGAACAATATCGGATGTCATATGAATATACTGCCGACCTTGATGGAGCTCATTGCGCCGAAAGATTTCTGCTACTATTCTATTCTGCCTTCTCTCTTTGAACATATGGATCATGTGGTTACGCCGTACTGCTGGATGACAGAGAATACTATCGGCAGTTACCGTGAGCATATAGAGCAGGATCTGGCGGTGTCTGCTGAATTGTTACCTTTCCGCCATGGCCATGACCAGTTTACGGAAGAGCAGAAGGCCTGGTGTGAATTGACAGGCTGGTATGTACGTCATCCAGAGCTGCTGCGTGATTGGCATCAGGGACAAAATCAGTTATAAGAAAAGAGATTGTACAAGCGAAAAGTCTCGCGAAAGCGGGGCTTTTTTATTTGCCATTCTAGATAGGATAGAGTAGAATTTAGAAAGATAAAATAGCAATAGTCTGCCTACAGGCAGAGAATACCAAAGGATGATGACAAGTTGGACTATATCGAATTAGGGAAAAAGATTTACAATATGGAAAATCCGCGCGAAGTGAAGCGCTGCGTTGTCTTCGTCGCGCGCTGCCTTTTGAATAATGGCCGCATGAAGAAGATTCATCAGTTTTTCCACCAGAATGAACTGCTGGCAAAGGTCGCCGAAGAGTACCCATTCGTCTACGAACAGCCGACGCGCGCCTTTTTCTATAACAAGTCAACTTTTGATGAACGCGCGAAGATCTTGGAACAGCATATGGGTTTTATGGAGAAGTACTTCAAGAAAAACGTTTTCCTGGGACTGTATGGGGAGAAACCATACACGCTTTGGGAAAGAAAGGATGAAATCGGAAGTCTGCGCTTTGAGCTTTCCTTCAATCCAGGGGAACGGAAAGAAGGACTTCTTTCCGTTGTACTGCATCTGGATGATGTCATGCTTTACCGGATCATGTTCTGGATATCGCCAGATAAAAAAGGAGACATGTCGCTCTGGATCGGTGCGATGCAGGGGCCGAATGTAGAGAACGCGAAGGATCTGGTCAAAAAAGTTACTCGCCGTTGTCACTCCTATCGTACGAAGAATTTCATCCTTCACGTGACGCAGGAAGTCGCGAAAGCGCTCGGCCTTGTGCATATCTATGCTGTGACGAACTACGGTTACTATGCAAATACCCACATGCGCATGGAGAAGAAGCTGAAGACCAGTTTCAGTGATTTCTGGGAAGAGTCCGGCGGTCATCCCTGCGAGGACAAACGCTTCTATGAGCTCCCGATGACAGAAGCCAGAAAGACCATGGAAGAGATCCCGACGAGAAAGAGAAACTACTACCGTAAGCGCTATGCCCTGCTCGATGAAGTCGATGCGTCCGTGGCAGAAAGCATTCATGGACTATCGGAATAAATGCTTTGGTTGAAATAAGAGGATTATTATGGTGAAAATTTCAGCGCTGATTCTGGCAAAAAATGAAGAACGAAATATTAAGGCGTGTATTGAGACGTTATCTTTTGTGGATGATATTTTAGTGATTGATGATTTTAGCACGGATAAAACTAAAGCCATTGCAGAGAAATTGGGAGCACGAGTTATACAGCGTAGTATGAATGGTGACTGGGGAGCACAGCAGACATTTGCTATTCAAAATGCCAAGTATGAGTGGGTGCTTTTTGTTGATGCAGATGAGCGTATTTCCGATCCTTTGGCGAAAGAAATCCGTTCTGTAGTAGAGACCGGAGAACAAAAGGCTTATTGGATAAAGAGGGAAAATCGCTTTTATCATCATCATGCAACGCATGGCGTATTGAGGCCGGATTATGTGAACCGCCTTTTCCCCGCCAAGGGATCCTATGTGGAAGGCTATGTACATCCGCAGATCATAGCACCATATCCAAATGAAAAGCTTCATGGAGTGATGTATCACTATACGTATGATTCTTGGAATCACCAATTAAATAAGCTTAATAATTATACAACCCTTGCAGCGGCTAAGTATAAGAAAAATGGTAAGAAATGTAACTTTTTCCTCGATATTATACTGCGTCCATTTTGGGCTTTCTTTAAAGTGTATATTCTAAATCGTGGCTTTTTAGATGGAAAGATGGGATGGATTCTTTCTACAAATCACTATTTTTATACTATGAATAAGTACATTAAATTGTATTTTTTGTATCATGATGAAGATGGTCATTTATAGGAGTGATTTATGCGTATAGCTATTCGTACGAAGAATTTCATCCTTCACGTGACGCAGGAAGTCGCGAAAGCGCTCGGCCTTGTGCATATCTATGCTGTGACGAACTACGGTTACTATGCAAATACCCACATGCGCATGGAGAAGAAGCTGAAGACCAGTTTCAGTGATTTCTGGGAAGAGTCCGGCGGTCATCCCTGCGAGGACAAACGCTTCTATGAGCTCCCGATGACAGAAGCCAGAAAGACCATGGAAGAGATCCCGACGAGAAAGAGAAACTACTACCGTAAGCGCTATGCCCTGCTCGATGAAGTCGATGCGTCCGTGGCAGAGAAGATCAGATTGTTATTGAAATAAATGAGGAAAAGTATGAGCTCACTCGCTATTCTGATTCTGACTTGTAATGAAGAAAACAATATCGGCTCCGTGGTAGAAAACGCGAAGAAATGCACGGACGAAGTCGTGGTCATCGACTCGGGCAGCACGGATCGCACGGTAGAGCTTGCCAAAGAGCACGGCGCGAAGGTGGCTTTTCGCGCGTGGACGAATGATTTCTCTGCCCAGAGAAACTTCGCACTGGAGCAGACAGATGCGGACTGGGTGCTGTATCTCGATGCGGATGAGAGGCTGAATGAAGAGCTCATTATCGCTGTCAAGCGAGTTGTCATGTCCGGTCAGATGGATGCGCAGTATGCTATCACGCGGAAATCAGTGGCCTTTGACGTGACATTCAGCTACGGCGTCCTCTATCCGGATCACGTATCGCGCATGTTCCCAAGAAAGACGGTCAAATGGGTAAATAAAGTGCATGAACATCCTGAGTGTAGTCTGCCAGGAAAGCAGCTGCCCGGCTATATAGAGCACCATACCTATAAAGATTGGCATGAGTGGGAAGAGAAGCTCTGCCTCTATACCACCATCTGGGCGCAGGATGCTTACAAGCGCGGAAAGAGAACGTCGATGGGTGGGATTCTGCTGCACAGCATCGGCGGCTTTTTCAAGATGTTCGTCGTGCGCAGGGGCTTTCTTGATGGGGCCATCGGTTCCTATCTTTGCTGTACCCATTTTTTCTATACTATGCTGAAATATCTGAAGCTTCATGAGCTGCAGCGGAAAGGGGATTGACATGCGTGTTGCCATATTAGAATCTATCGTCATGCCGGCGGGCCATGAGGTCGAGTTCGACCGTATCCTGGTAGAAGAATTGAAGAAGCAGGGGCACGAGCCGGTCTTCTTCGTTCCAGAGCATTTCCCTTTCAAGCTCGATTATCATTGTGATGTAGAGTATCTGGAGGGGGGAGAGGTTGTCACCTATGCGGGCGCAGGCAAGCTGAAGAAACTACTTCTCTCTATCCGAAGAGAGCGCCGCCGCGTGGCATGGTTCGACTCAGCATACCAGAAAGCAAGAGCGCACCACTGCGATGCCATCATCATACCGACCGGTACTTGGCGATATATTCGTACCATGCTACGAAGTGAGCTTAAAAATTCTCCCGCACCGGTATATATGATTTTCCATGGCATCAATCCGAAAGAACAGCCAAAATTTGAGAAGCAGGCACGCAAAGTTGAGCCGTATCAGCAGATTCACTTAAAAATCATTACTTTGAGAAATGATTTCAAAAAAAGTGGTTTGAAAAACGTAGACTTGATTGTGCCACCTGTGTTTAAGCCATGGGAGCTTCCTGTTGATAAACACCTGTCATTTAAGCCGCCCATCAAAATTGGCTTTTTCGGCCAGTTCCGTAAAGAAAAGAATTTAGGTTTTTTTCTGGAAGCTTTTACGAAAGCTGAATTTTCTGTGCCGGTAGAACTTATCGTGCAAGGTGCTACGGCGAAGCCGGAAGACGGAGAGCTTTTTGAGCAGTTTGCAAAAGACTATAGCCAGTATTCAAATATTTCCTTTTTGCACCAAAACCTCATTGGCGTCGAATGGCAGAAGGCACTGCTTGGCGTAGATGCGATTATGATGCCCTATGCAGCAGAACGCTATCGGTATCATTGGGGCGCTATGCTGTTTACTGCGATCGGATTCTATAAACCTGTCCTGCAGTCTCCAGAATTAAATCCGGAAGTGCTACAGCAGTTTAACGTCGGCAAGGCTATTGATCTCAGCTCGGTGGAAGCCTTTTCGCGACAGCTGGAAGAATTTATCGAAGACCTGGTGAAAAATACAGCGGTATATCAGCAGGGGCTAGATGAGGCGAACCACGTATATGGGCAGGATAAACTGATTCAGGGGATTTTGGGACCAGGATCAAAGATTAGATAGAAAAATAGATGGCGGATATAGGAGAGAAAATGTTTAGCGAAGATAAAAATGTGGCAGCGGCGCAAAAGGTCATGCTCGAAATCTTAGTTGAGATTCATCGCATCTGTGTAGAAAACAACATCACGTACTGGCTCGAAGCGGGGACGCTTCTGGGGGCGATTCGCCACAAAGGCTTTATCCCCTGGGATGATGACTGTGACATTTCCATGCCACGAAAAGACTACGAGCGCTTCCTGCAGATTGCGCAGGAGAAACTTCCGGAGACCATGTTCCTTCAGACAAAGGAAACGGATAAGGAGTACCCGCTTCCGTGGGCGAAGATCAGAAAGAATGGGACTCTTCTTATTGAGACGGGAGAGACTGGAGAAGAGAAGTATCATCATGGCATCTTTGTGGATATTTTTCCATATGATTATTATGAGTCAGCGGAAGTGATAAAAAAACTGCAGTGGGAAAGAGAAACTAAAGATGCAAAAAATCGATATCCAAAGGGAAGCTTCAAGCGAATGGCACTTGGATTTTATGCCAATGTGATTTTGGGCCTTTTTATGCGAAAGATAAAAAAGCAGAGAAAGTATTTAATAGAACATAGGAAAGAACTTAATTCAAGAGATTATCGATATTTCAGCTATTCGGCAGATGCTGGTTATATCTATCCGACTACACAGGATGACATCTTGCCAGTAAAATTAGTGGAAAATGTATTTGAGGGGCATACATTTTGCATTCCATGTAAGTATAAAAAACTTTTAGAGGTTACATATGGGACCACGTATATGGAGCTGCCACCAGTGAATCAACGAAAAACACATGCAAAACGAATCGAGATCCGTTTATAGCAGGCTCTTGGGGGAAGATCCAGACTATGTTGGAGATGGAGGGCATACAATAAATGATTAGTACAATCTCGAAATCGATCATGGATAAATTGCAACGCATTTCAAATGAAATATGGGATCAAAATATAGATGATTGTGTAGAACTTAAAGAAGGGATGACAAATGATTCATTCTTTGTGACTGTTAATCAGAGATACTATATCATTCGTTTAAATGGTGCAGGGACCAATGAACTGATTAACCGAAAAAATGAAAAGATCAATTATTCTGTTATTTCGCGATACAATATAGGGGATCATATCGTACACATTGATGATGTTGAGGGCTACAAGGTCACTGAATATATGGATGATGTCCATAATTGCGACCCGTTAAATGATGAAGAGGTCAGGTTGTGTATGAAGGAGTTAAAGCGTTTTCATGCATTGCATTTGCGTGTCCCTCACACATTTAATTTATTTAAAGAAATTGATTTTTATGAATCGTTGTGGCGGCGTAAAAAGTCATCTTATTCTGATTACAACGAGATAAAACAAAAAGTTTGGAGACTGAAACCGTATATAAAAAAGAACCATGGTGCGTTGGGGATGACTCATATCGATGCGGTGCCGGATAATTTTTTGATTACGCCAGAGAAGGTTGTCTACCTGATCGATTGGGAATATGCGGCGATGTGTGATTGCTATGTAGATATAGCCATGTTTGCTTTATATGCTGGCTATACCAAAACTCAATTGGATAAACTGATCGATTTATACTTCCAGAAGCAGGTAGAAGAGAACATTCGCGTACTAATTTATTGCTATATGGCTGTAGCGGGATTGCTCTGGAGTAACTGGTGTGAGTTCAAAGAGGATTTGGGTATTCAGCTTGGGGACTATGCAAAGAGGCAGTATGAATATGCAAAATCTTATTCAGCGTTAGCATTAAGTATTATCGGAGAGTAAAAGTGTCGATTGTAAAAAGAGCGATTATTATGGCAGCCGGCTTAGGTTCGCGTTTGCGGCCTTTAACAGATACTATACCGAAGCCTCTTCTCAAGGTGGGAGAGAAAAGAATTATTGAAACAGTGATTGAGGCGCTTTTATGCAATGGGATAAGAGAAATATATGTAGTTGTTGGTTACCAAAAAGAAAAATTTTGGGTGTTGCGGCAGAAGTATCCGTTCCTTCATTTCATTGAGAATCCGTATTATAAACAATTGAATAATATAGCGTCTTTATATGTTGCACGAGAGTATCTGCAAGATGTAGTAATCATTGATGGAGATCAGATTATTTCAAATCCGTACATTTTGCATCCTGCATTTGATGTATCTGGATATTGTTGTTCGGAGGTTTTAGACTTTACTTCTGAGTGGGTATTGCAGGTAAAAAATGATACTGTTATTTCGTGTAGTCGAAATGGAGGGCATCAGGGATGGCAGTTGTACGGGATTTCTTTCTGGAATCAGGAAGACGGGCATCGATTAGCAGACTATGTACAGGAAGATATCAAAATAGTGGAGAATCAGCAGCTGTACTGGGATGATATTGCTTTGTTCCTGCACCCAAAGAGTTTTAACTTGGGAATTCGGAAAATACAAAAAGAAGATGTGTACGAGATAGACAGTGTGCATGACCTGCATTTGTACGAAGAAAAGCACGGAACTTTGAAATAGGAAGTGGGACTATTGCATGAGAAATACCGGCAGGGGGTGAGTATTTTGCACGGGGGTACGTATACTTGGGGGCTGTGCATAGGTATTATGAGCGGCCTATTATGGGGAATCAATAATTTTCTCTTTGCTAGAGGATATGAGCAGCTGCCTAGTTCGCAAATTGCTAGTGTGCTGGATGCTGTTTCTCTGGCAATTATTGTTCCCGTTGTTTGTGCAACTATAAATGATATTTGTGCTGCCGCGGCATTGCTTGTTTTTAATGGCATCAGAGGGATATTATCTGTCGTCAGGACCCATCTTTTTACGAAAGCAGGATTTTTCGTCTGCCTGGCAGCACTTCTTGGCGGACCGGTAGGACAATCTGCTTATTTTCTAGGAATTGCTTTCGCAGGACCTTCCGCAGCCTTGATTATTACTGCAACATATCCAATTATTGGGTGCATCCTGTCTTATTTCTTTTTACATCAAAGGATTACTGGAAGAATGTGGCTTGGCATTGTTATCTCGGTTGTGGGTGCTATATTTGTTGGATATATGCCAGAGGAAGGCGCCTATACCTTTTTTCTGCCAGGGCTCCTTTGCGCTTGCTTAGCAGCGTTTTGCTGGGGAAGTGAAGTCGTTCTTTCTTATTATGGGATGACTGACATGGATCCTGATGTAGCTATCACGTTGCGTGAATGCATATCGGGGGGGGTACTGATGTTCGCTGTAGTTATTACTGGCAGTCTTTCTATGCTGAGGGAAATCATAGAAATTCCATCTGGGATTAGCCTATTAAGTGGGGCTGGCATTATAGCAGGTTTTTCGTATCTTATGTGGTATGCGGCCAATAAGCGTATTGGCTGCGCAAGAGGTATGGCGGCGAATTCTACGTATGTCATCTGGGGCGTATTGCTCAATGTGCTGGTTGTGGGGTGGGGGTCAGTATCTGCGCAAACGATTGCGGGATGTGTATGTGTTTTGACAGGGGTTATATTAGTTTCACTCACCAGTGGTGAAGTGGAAGATGTTTGATTATTGAAATCGTTTTCAATCGGCATTTTCAGAGGATTAATTTATGGAAAATTTATTATCAGTTATCGTCGCTGTCTACAATGTTAAACCTTATATCGCAGAATGTATCTCCTCTATCTGCAGGCAGACATATAGAAATATGGAAATCATTTTGGTTGATGATGGCTCTACAGATGGCAGCGGGGATATTTGCGAGGAATATGCTGCGAAAGATCAGCGGATCCATGTCATTCATCAGAAGAATAAAGGCGTGAGCGGAGCGCGCAATGCAGCACTCGATGTGATGCAAGGCGACTATATGACCATTGTAGATGGAGATGATTATGTATTGCCGGATGCCTTTGCTCATGCGATACGGGTTATGGAAGAGAATACTCTGGATCGCTGCGGATTTGGCTCTTTTCGTGGAGGAAAGGGCGGAGCGGGCAGTGGGAAGATTTCACTGAGTTTGGAAAATGAGCATACTGATCGGTTACGAGATTGTTTTATCCATGAACGCGCAATCACTTGGGGATCGGTCTATAAAAGTGCTCTCTGGGAGGGTGTCCGTTATCCTGTTGGACATGTACATGAAGACAGCGCGGTGGCTCACTATATCATTGATCGAATCCAACGCGAAGGCTTTATTGATAAACAGTATTACTACTACCGCAAGACGCCTACAGGAATATGCCAGACTTCGGTGGTAAAACCACGGACGCGGTATGACTATATCTTGGCTTGTGAAGATCGATTGAAGTATTCGATGCGGAAAGATATGTGTGTGTCGCAGGTAAGAGCGAATGTAATCAAAGCGGTTTTATCCTATTTGACTGCGTTTTATGGTACGGATGCAGCACAGGATGCAGACTATGAAGCTGCTGTGAATCTGCTGCGCGAGCAGCGGAGACTTCCGTATGATGGCGGTCTGTTGAATGGAAAGTACAAGGTATACTTGGCCTGCTTTGATCGGATGGATTTTATTCATAAGGCGGGAGCAAAATTATCTGTATGGAGCAAAGGTATTCGAGGATTGGTTGTGCATTGATGAACTACTATGAATGAAGAGAAACTGTTATCGGTCATTGTACCGGTTTACAAAGTAGAACCCTACCTGCATTGTTGCATCGATTCTATCAGAAACCAGACCTATAAGAATCTGCAGATTATTTTTGTGGATGATGGTTCTCCGGATAACTGCGGTAAAATTTGTGATGAGTATGCAGAGCTGGATGCAAGGATCATCGTGGTGCATCAGAAGAATAGAGGCCTTAGCGGTGCACGCAATACGGGGCTCCGGTATGCAAAGGGAGAGTATGTGGCCTTCGTGGATAGCGATGACTGGATAAGTTCGGATATGTATCAAACGTTGGTGAACTTGGTTGAATTGAATGATTTAGACATGGCGCGAAGCAGTGTTGTTGAAACTGATGGCGATGGATAGAAACGTGTTCTAGGATGGGGGCACGTCGGAGCCTATCCTGGGGGAAGGCGCATTTGCCCTGTATTTTAAGGAATTTCTTTCAAAACCTGTTTGGAATGCAGTGTACCGTCGTGAAGTTGTATGGGGGATTTTATCGCCAGAAGGATGTCATTCAGAAGATAACTATGTCTCAGGAAGATATTTGTATAGAAGCCAGCGAATGATGATAACGAGTAAAACTTTTTATTATTACTGGCAAAACCTCAATGGTATAATGCATGGGGGAAACAAGAGACGTCTGGACATCTGCGTTTGTACAAAAAAGCTGCGCGATGATCTGATTTCTGAAGAACATATGACCAATCCTCTCTTCATCAAGCAGCTGGACAGGAAATTGGCGCGAGCGTTGTTCCATTTTGTATGTGATGATGACTCTAGGTTCCGCATTGCGTGGATCAAGGCGGAGTAGAAGCGGTTCATTGAGAAAAATCTGGATTTTCTAAGAGCACTGCGGTTTGACTATTATTTGCGGAAAAAGCATATTAGGGTTGTGTAGTGTTATTCGCCTGCTGAAGATATAGGGGAGTCTAGAATGCTTCATGATTTTTTGTTTTGAGGAGGAGCTTATGCGATTTCTAAAATCCATTCAACAGGATGCGAAGCTGTTTCTTTATATCTATCTTCTTCTCATGCTTTTCCGCATCGCATTTCTTGCGATTTACGCGGGGCAGATGGGGAGCGCCGGAGTGGGGGATATTTTGACCGCGCTGTGGTTGGGGGCGCGGATCAGTCTCAAGACGACGGCGTTCTTGGTGGCGTTCCCGTTTCTTTTCGCTACGATCCCGTATGCGTTTTACTCGAAGTGGCCGGTGGCAGGTATCCGAAAGGTGCTGGGGAGTGTCGAAATTTCATTGATGACGTTCCTCTTTATGGCGCGCATTCCGTATTATGAGATTTTTCATCAGGGATTCAATATCATGCTGTTCAATGGCATGAAGGATGACAAGTGGGCGATCTTTGATACGGCAGTGCAACAGTATGCACTGTGGCCGCGGCTTTTGGGTGCGTGTGTTTTGATGGTGGCCTTTGTGTGGCTGTGGTTGCACGTAGCTCAGAGGACGAATGTTTGGAGTCCAAAGAGGCACGTTCGGCTTTGGGTACTCGGAGCGGTGGTCTGCCTTCCGATTTTTGCAATCTTTTGTCGCTTCGGCGGGGCGTTTCACTCGGATGACGGGGTGCCGTGGGAGAGTGCGGCTCGCACGCGGTATGTGGTCTTGAATGAGGCGGTACTGGATGATGGACAGGCGCTGTATCGGGCGTATATCACGCATAAGCGGGCGAAGAGCCGGGCAAATCGTCCGATTTCTGAAGAGGCGCTGAAGCAGGCGGTGGTTTGTCTCGGCGGGGATCCGAAGGCGGATTCGCTGGATGCAGCGTTTTCGCGGCAGAGTCAGGCGGGGGCTTTGGCGAAGCGTCCGAGGCATGTGGTGGTGATTTTGGGGGAGAACTATGCGCTGTGGCCGCTTTTGCCGGAGTATCGGTCGTTGGGACTGGCACAGACGGGAGAGTGGCTGGAGAAGGAGGGGGCGTATACGTATCATTTCCTGCCTAATGGGAGTGGGACAATGCCGTCGCTGAATGGTTTCCTGACGGGACTGCCGGATGTGGGGCTGTATGTGAATTATACGATGGGGCTCAAGGGGAAGGCGTCGCCTTTTGCAATCGGTGAGACGATGAAGCGGCTGGGGTACCGGACGGTTTTCTGGTATGGTGGTCTTCGGAGCTGGCAGGATCTAGAGCATTTCACACTACGTGAAGGGTTCGACGAGTTCCACTGCGCGGATGAGCTCCCTGAGCAGGGGGAGAGTTCGTCGTGGGGCGCGCCGGATGGGGCTCTTTTCGATGTGATTCGGGAGCGGATGCAGAAGGAGTCGGAGGATACGTTCTATTTCATCCTGACGACGAGCAATCATCCGCCTTTTGCGTATGATGTGGATGCGAAGGGGTTCCCGCGGGTGGAGGTGACGGAGAAGCTGCCGCCGTCTATCCCGAGGGATAAGGCGACAATCGATCAGCTGGGGCATATCTGGTATGCGGATCAGGTGATGGGAAAATTCATCCGTGAGGTAAAGAAGGATGATCCGTCGACACTCTTTGTAGTGACGGGGGATCATGCGGAGCGTTTCAATTTCGCTGCGGATGTGTCGCTATGGGCGCAAAGCGGTGTGCCTTGCTATTTCTATGGGGAGGGTGTGCCAAAGGATCTTTTGCAGGGGGCGGCGGGCAGCCATCTCCAGATCGCACCGACGCTGGCAGAACTCATCGCGCCGCAGGGAGCGACGTATACGTCGCTCCTGCCTCCTTTGATGCAGTCGAAGCGGGCTTTCAATCATCGGCTCTTCATCGAAAATGGAGAAATCGGGGAGGAGAAGGCGCTGTCGAATGCGGAATTCAAGAAGGAGATCGAGGCGGCGCGGACGGTGGCACGCTGGATGGTACAGCAGGATCGGTGAGGCGTTGCTTTTGTGTGAATGTTAGTGAAAAAGTAATCCCTGCGTTAAGTCTCGATGTTCTTTGAATAAAAAATCTCCTGATGCGTTTTGAACGGTGTCGGGAGATTTTTTTGATATTGGTTTCTGTTAGGAATGGATGTTCCTTGTTATTTTAATCGCATAATTTGTTTAAATGGGATGATGACTTGTTCGAGGTGATTTTGTTTCAACAGATCTTGTATGTCTGCATTTGGTTGGGAACAGTAGAGGAGTAGGCTCCAGCTCACGGTAGAGGATAGTAGCCTAGTATAGTCTTCGGGGGTCATGTTTGAGAGTTTTCGCTTTAGAAGTTTTGTGCTGTTGGGACATTTGACTCGTTCATATAGATGGGAGCGTTTGCATTGAAGTAGTCGAGACAGTTCATCTTCAAAGTTTTTGTTTTGCATGAGAATTTTGACTCGACCTGAATGTTGCATGCGCTTTATGTTGGATAATAGGTGCTCATGGACGCCAGTGTGGATGACATCTGTGTCGATGATGCCGATGAGTTCGGGATTTCTGACGGAAAGGAAGTCTTGGCCGTCAGAGAGCGTCTGCTGCATCAGGTTGAAAATTCGGATTTTTCCAGGGGTTATGTAGTGCGTCTCTTTCAGGAATTCCAAGAAGGCTTTTTCGGTTTCTCCTTCTACGATGTAATATCTGTGCATATTATTCTCCTTCTTTATGCAAAAGAGCAATCAGACTGCTATAGTCTGGGAGAACACCGAAATAGTCATTTTCGTAGTAATTGCGGAAACTGCGGTCATTTTTGATGAGTTTTGTGTTGGCCCAGAAGGCTTCGTTGAGGCCTTCTTTGTTTCGTTTGAGGAACAGGAAGGCATTGGTGGGAAGTTGCAGGTCGCAGATTTCAACGTTGTGTGTTGTAAAAAAGAGCTGGCTGTCTTTTTCCTTGAGTAGGATAGAAAGCCAAATCAGATATTTTTCCAATTCAGAATGCATGTGGGATAGGCATTCGTCTACGTAAATGGTGCTACATTTGGCATGCTTCAAGTAGGAGAGGATGGAGCTGTACAGGATGGCTTCCGTGGTACCTTGTGATAGTCGATTACCTCGCAGGTTGCCTAGATTTCCGTCGGGGACGGTTTGTGATTTTCCGTTTTTAAAGAGAATAGTATATGATTTGGCTTCGGAATCGTAGTGGCTTTTCGATTCGGAAACCTGTAGCGCTCCTGCGTTTTCTGGGGCAGGAATTTGAGGAATGAGCGGAATGACGCTTTTTATGGAGTTGTCTAGTGTAGGAAGGATTTTAGAAATCATTGGGATATCGAGGTGAGAAAGCCCGCTTTGTCCGATGGGATCGTTATGGAAACTGGAGAGCGCAAACCAAAAACGAATGGCTTTCCGGAAAAGAGTAGTGATGGATGCATTTTTTTTCAGTCGGAGTAAATAGGAATGAAATCCATTGAGTATTTCTTCCTTGGATTCATTTCGATCGTATTGCATGGGAACGGCATTCGAAAGTTTTTCTCGTAGGGTAGTTATGTTGTAAGAAGGCTGGATGAGACATGTTCGAAGCTCTTCTTTGAGAAGTCCATCTTTATCAAAGGTGGCAAGCAGACGATAGGCTACTTTTTCAATGGCAAATTCTATGGAGAAAATCGATTCTTTGTCTGGCTGGTTAATGCTATGAGAAATGATTTCAGCAGTGGCTTCATCACGGCAGATCAGATAGTTATAGATGAGGCAAAGCAGTCGGCCTAGCGTTGTTTTTCCGGTGGCATTGGCTCCCATAATGATAATGCTTTTTCGTACTTTGATTTTGGAGTCAGGAAAGAGGAGATCGTTTTGGGCGATCTCATAATTGAGTTTGCGGTTGTAGGTGAAATCTAGGGAAAGGTTTTGAAATAGGAAGATGTTATTGCATGTCAGGTTGAGTAGAATCATGATGGCGGACCTCCTTTGGTAGAATTATAGCACGAAACGAGAAGAAATTCCAAATATTGGAAATAACTTCATTGAGTATTAGGCGGAACGCAGCAATGAATCATTGAGCGGCTCGATGAAATAGGCAACAAAAAAATCCTTCAGCGTAGAGCTGAAGGATTTTTTTATTGCCATTTATTTCACTTCCTGGATGATGGTCAAGATCATCGGGCGGCGCTTGGTGCGGTCGAAGAAGTATTTGCCGAGGGCGTCTCTCACTTGGGTCTTGATGGCGTTCCATTCGGAGACGTTGCCGGCTTCGCAGCGGTCAAGGACGGACTCGATGCGTTCTCTGGCTTCGGTCAGGAGGGCTTCGCTGTCTCTCACGTAGACGAAGCCGCGGGAGACGATGTCGGGGCCGGCTAAGACTTGGTTGCTGCCTTTTTCGAGGGCGATGACGACGATGACGACGCCGTCCTGGGCGAGTTGCTGGCGGTCGCGGATGACGATGTTTCCTACGTCGCCTACGCCGAGGCCGTCGACGAAGACGGGGCCGGCCTGGACGCGCTGCGGATTGATTTTGCCGCCGCGGCTGGTGAATTCGAAGAGGGTGCCGTTTTCGCCGATCAGGATGTTTTTCTTTTCGACGCCGAGGCTTTCTGCGAGTTCTGCGTGGCTGACGAGCATGCGGTGTTCGCCGTGGACGGGGATGAAGTATTTCGGCTTGACGAGGGAGAGCATGGTCTTCAGGTCTTCCTGGGAGCCGTGGCCGGATACGTGGACGCGGGTGGTGGTGCTGGTGACGACGTGGGCGCCGAGGCGCATCAGGCTGTCGATGGTACGGCCGACGCTGGTCTCATTGCCCGGGATCGGGGAGGCGGAGATGATGACGGTGTCGCCTGCGTGGATCTGGACCTGGCGGTGGGAGCCGTCGGCCATGCGGGAGAGGCCGGCCATCGGTTCGCCTTGGCTGCCGGTGGTCAGGATGCAGAGGCGGTCGTCTCTGTAGTGACCAAGCTCTTCCGGCTCGATGAAGGTGCCTTCCGGGGCTTTGAGGTAGCCGAGCTCTTGGGCGATGCCGACGACGTTCACCATGGAGCGGCCGAAGACGCAGACTTTTCTTTTGTTAGCGACTGCTGCGTCGACGGCCATCTGGATGCGGGAGACGTTCGATGCGAAGGTGGCAAGGATGATGCGGCCTTTGGCATCGGCGTAAGCGCTCATGAGGGACTTGGATACGATGGCTTCGGAAGGGGTGTAGCCGGGATTCTGCGCGTTCGTGGAGTCGGCGAGAAGGCACAGGACGCCTCTGTGGCCGAGCTCGGCGAGCTTGTACATGTCGGTGAGTTCGCCGTCGACCGGAGAGTGGTCGAATTTGAAGTCGCCGGTATGGACGATGGTGCCGACCGGGGTGCGCAGGTAGATGCCGCAGGAGTCCGGTATGGAGTGGCAGACGTGGAAGAAGCCGAATTTGAAAAGGCCTGTTTTGAATTCGTCACCGGGTTTGACGGTGTGCAGGTCGTAGTTTGTGATGTGTGCTTCTTTGAGTTTGCCTTCGATGAGGCCGCAGGTGAGGCGTGTGGCGTAGACCGGGGCGTTCACTTCGCGAAGCAGGTAGGAAAGGGACCCGATGTGATCTTCGTGTCCGTGGGTGATGAGGATAGCTTTGATCTCGTCTTTGTGTTCGATGAGGTAGGAAAAGTCAGGGATGACGATGTCGATCCCGAGCATGTCTTCTTCTGGGAATGCCATGCCTGCATCGATTACGATAATTTCGTCGCCGTAACGGAATACAGTCATGTTCTTCCCGATTTCTCCAAGGCCTCCTAATGGAATGATCTGTAATCTTGCTTTTGCCAAAATGGATAGAACCTCCTATTCAGTTGTCGGAGCCGGCAGTCGCCGGCTCTAAAAAAATATTTTTGCATTGTATGTCAAAAATAAAAGCCGTTCATAGTCGCTTTTCCTATTATATCACATGGGGGAAGGAAATTGGGAAATGTGGTGGGAGAAAATACGAAGGGGAGCGGGCTCGGGTTGAGGGGGAACAGGTTTTACGGGTGCAAAATGTGTGGCTAGGAGACTAAGAGACTAGGAGACTAGGAGACTCCCGTATCGTCATTTTGAGCGAAGCGAGAAATCTTTGTCATTCGCGGTGAGGGACTCACGGTTTTCCCATATGTGCCGCCACCGCTCCACTTTCCTCATCTGTCTTTCATACCGCCTGTGCCCTATCCGCCCCTTCGGGGCACCTTCCCCTAGAGGGGAAGGCTGACGATGCGAGGATAGCATTCGCTCAGGATGACGGAATGCGCCGCACCACCCCGTTGAACCTCTTTTGCTCAATCTATAGGCAGTACGCCCTGTGAGCTAACCCTGAACCCTGAACCTTTAACCCTTTTCCTATTCTTTCTTCAAGTATGATAGAATATGGGTATAAAAAGGCGATATACATTTATATTTCTGGAAGGAGTAGTTATGAATCAGTTCAAAGCGGGCGACACGAATGCGGTCGTCCTGGCGGGAATGTGTACGGCGCTGGCCGTGGTGCTGTCTATGGTGGGCTTCTATGTGCCGGGGATCTCTCTTCTGGCGCTGCTTTCGCTGCCGCTGCCGATCGCGTACATGGGGATCCGCGAGGGTGTGAAGTGGGCGGTGATCGCGACGTCGGGGATCATGATCCTGGACTCGGCGTTCTTCGGGATCACGACGGCGTTCTTTCTGGTGGTGATGTTCGGCTTTGCAGGGATCGCGATGGCGTATTGCTATCAGAAGCGTGCATCGGCGCTCCGCACTTTTGGGACGATCGTGGTCGTGATGTTTTTCGCGATGCTTTTGAATCTTCTGGGTACGGTGGTCATGATGGGGATGCCCTGGGATCAGGTGTATGGAAGTACGCTGGATCAGATGCAGGGGATGGCAAAGGAGATGTCGGGGCTTATGGCGTCCGGGGATCAGCTGGATCAGGTGAATCAGCAGACGGAGGAAATGATCAAAACGATCCGAAAGATGATCCCGGCGGCGATGGTGATGGCACCGATGGTGCTCGCTTGGGCGGTAATGCAGATCGAGAAGGTGGTTTTCCGCCGTCTGGGGCTGACGGATTTTCCGCAGTTTCCTCCGCTGGAGCGCTGGCATTTCCCGCGTTGGGTACTGCTGCTCCTTCTTCTGTCTGTAGGGACGCAGTACATGCCGCTCACCGAGCAGGTGAAGGATCTTGCCTACAATGTGGGCGCGGTGTGCTACTTCGTGCTGTGGATCCAGGGGATCGCGACGCTCTGGTGGCTGCCGCATATCTATCCGATGGTGAAGCGGCTGCGTCTGCTCATTGTCATCATTTCGATCTGGATCCCTCTCCTGCAGCTCTTCACGGTGTATCTCGGCGTGGCAGATATGGCGCTGAATTACAGGAAGAAGAGAGGGTATGAGTGAAATGAGGGCTCAGGGTTATCCCGTGGAGCGGCTCGCCCTTTGATTCCATTTGAAAGTTTTGCTTGAATGAGAAATTAGAAATGAGAAATGCGAAATGGTGGCGCAGCGCCAGATCCTTCGACTCAGTTCTCACTGCTTTGCCTTTACATGATCGGACATCCGACATTTCACTCCGCTCAGGATGACGAAATGCGCCGCAAGTAAAAATAATGGAGATGCCCGAAGGTGGCATTTAGTCCCTAATCCCTAATCCCTAGCTACTAGTCACTAGTCACTAGTCACAAGTCACTAGTCACTAAACATCGAAAGGAGCTCCCTATGCGAATGTTCGACCTTCTGACGAGTGGTGCGATCTTTGCGGGGCGGCGGGGATGGGGCGTTGTGGCGGCGCTGGGACTTGCCTTTGGCGTGATACTTGCACTGGGAGGCTCGTGGGCGAGATGGGTCTATCTGCTTTTCCTGCTCTTTCCGGCGCTGGAGGATGCACGGACGGGGTATGTGTCGGATGGCTGGCCGCTCGTTCTTTCGGTATGCGGCGCTTTACTGATGCTCTCCCGGGGGACGTTTCTCCTCTGTCTTTTGACGGGCGCGGGGATGGGGGCGCTCTATGGACTGCTGTACCTGATTTCTAAGCGATCTCTGGGGCTTGCGGATGTGTTTCTGGCCGCGGCCTCTTCGCTTTGGCTGCTGCCGATGTATGGCCTTCTTTCTCTATGGCTGACATCGCTGGCGGCCCTTTTATGGTGTGCGTTTTTGCTTCTACGGGGACGGCTGGGGCGAAGGACGGAAATCCGCTTCGTGCCCTTCCTGGCGATCGGAGGTGCTTTGGCGTATGGGGTGCAGGAAACGGTGGGAATGGCTTTCCTTCTCGCATCGCTCGGGCTTTCTTCTCTTTGAGCTGCTGCTCGTCCTTTTCCTCTTTGCGCTCGCCTCTGCGGCAGCGGTGCCGATGCTCTATGACTGGCAGGAGGAGAGGGAGCTCGATCTGGCCGCGGAGGAGGTGGCTTCGGCGATCCGCGAGGCACAGATGCTGGTGAAAAGCGGTCATGAGGATATAACCATGGCGGCGATGTCGGTCACCTTCTACTGCGACGAGGAGGCGGGGCGTGTGTCGTACCTCACCAAGCGCGGGGTGAAATTCATCCAGCCGCGGGGGACGCTGTCTGCCAATATCCGTGCAGGGGGAAGGCTCTATGTCGTCTTCCGCAAGGATGGCTTCGCGGGCTCGGAAGGAAATGGGAAGTATACCATGCGGCTCCGGACGAAGGATGGGAAGCATGAGAAGGAGATCACAGTCGCTATGTACACGGGGCGTGTCAGGGTGACGAGGATCAAATGAGGAAAAGGGGTTAGCTCGTGGGGCGTGCCGTCCCTTGAATACGGTTGGAAGCGCTGCTCTCGAGTGAGGAGTGAGGAGTGAGGAGTGCTGGTGCGGCGCATAAAAATATAGAAGCGCCGCGGAGTAAAAATAATGGCGATGCCGGTGGTGGTATTTAGTCACCCCAGTCACCAGTCACTAGTCACTTGAGATTTCTAATCCCTAATCCCTAGCTACTAGTCACCAGTCATGAGTCACCACTCACACTTGTTCGCTTGTTCCTTCGCTAGGGAAACCGTATAATAAAGCCAATATTGATGCAAAGGAGAACACCATGGCAGAGAACGAGAGCAAGTCGAAGGGAAATTGGAAGAAAGAGGGCTGGGGGAAGAAGCCGGACACGGATACGATGATCGTGACGCGCATTCCGCCGCAGAATATAGACGCGGAAAAGTCCGTCCTGGGGGCGATGCTGCTCGACAAGGACGCGATCATGACGGCCGAGGACAAGCTGACGGCCGCGGATTTCTACCGCGAAGCGAATGCGATCGTATTTCAGGCGATCCTGAATCTGGCGCACAAGGGTGAGCCGGCGGATATCCTGACGGTGACGGAAGAGCTGAAGCGCATGGGGCGTCTGGATGATGTGGGGGGCGTCCTCTATGTCAATGATCTGCCGGCGAATGTGGCCACCACGAAGATGGTGGACCGCCACGCTGACATCGTCGCGAACAAGGCGAAGCTCCGGCGGCTGATCGATGCAGCCGGCGTCATCACGGATGAGGCGTACTCGGAGCGTGATGATGTCGAGGATATCACGGACAATGCGGAGAAAACGATCCTTGCCGTGACGCGGGATGATCGCCGCTCGGATTTCACTTCGATCGGCGAGGCGGTGCAGAATGAGCTGCAGGAGATCACGCGGAAATTCAAGAACAAGGAGTCCATCACAGGGCTTCCGAGCGGATTCCCTTCCCTTGATGCGCTGACGAGCGGCTTCCAGAAGGGCGACTTCATCATCGTGGCGGCGCGCCCATCCATGGGTAAGACGGCTTTTGTGCTGAATATCGCGAAGAACATGAGTATTTCCTCGGCGCACAAGCACGTCGCCTTCTTCTCGCTGGAAATGTCACGCGAACAGCTCGTGCAAAGACTGCTCTGCTCGACCGCGCTCGTCGACAGCGCGAAGCTCCGCACCGGGCGGATCTCCACGCAGAAGGAGTGGGACCAGCTCGCTTCTGCGGCCAGTGTCCTTATGGATGCGCCGCTCTTTATCGATGATACGCCGGGCGTCTCCGTCTCGGAGATCCGCTCCAAGTGCCGCCGCCTCAAGGCGGAGCAGGGGCTCGACATCATCATGATCGACTATCTTCAGCTCATGCAGGCGAAGAATACGCTCCGAAACGGAGATAACCGCCAGCAGGAGATCTCCGAGATCTCCCGATCGCTGAAGAGTCTGGCACGTGAGCTGAATGTCCCGGTCATCGCTCTTTCGCAGTTGTCTCGAAGCGTCGAGGCCCGTCAGGATCACCGCCCGCTCCTTTCTGACCTGCGAGAATCCGGCTCTCTGGAGCAGGATGCGGACATGGTGTCCTTCCTCTTCCGTCCCGCATACTACGACCGCGACATGGAGGATGACAATCCGCAGAAGAATGAGACGGAGATCATTCTCGCCAAGAACCGTAACGGCCCCGTCGATACGGTGAAGCTCCTCTTCGCCGGCCAGTTCACGCTCTTCTATGAACTCACCAATCAGGAACCGCCGCCGGATATGATGTGAGAAGGGGATCAGGGTCAGGGTTAGCCAGTGGGGCGTGCCGCCCTTTGATTACGTTTGAATGAGAAATTAGAAATGAGAAATGCGAAATGGTGGTGCGGCGCCAGATCCTTCGACTCAGTTCTCACTGTTCCGCCTTTACATTTTCGAACATCCGACATTTCATTCCGCTCAGGATGACGAAATGCGCCGCGAAGCATAAATAATGACGATGCCCGAAAGTCGTATTCAAGTCACTAGTCACCCATCCAAAGGAGGCAATTATGAGTTACCTGGTATATATCAAACAGGCTGTGGCGAATTTATTCAAGCCTCCTGTGACCTCGGAGTATCCGCTGGCACCGAAGACCTTCTGTCAAGGTGTCCGCGGGCGCGTGGTGAATGACGTCAGCCAGTGCATTCTCTGCGGTATGTGCGAAAGAAGCTGTCCCTCCGGCGCACTCACTGTCGATAGAAAGACAGGCGAGTGGAGGATCGATCCTTTCTCCTGCATCCAGTGCGGCGCGTGTGTGGAGGCATGCCCGAAGAAGTGCCTCTCCATGGATCCGCACTATGCGATGCCGGGCCTTACAAAGACGGAGATCATTCTGACCGCCGTCAAGAAGGAGGGCGTCAGCGAAGTCAAGAAGACTGTCGCCGCGCAGAATGCAGCCATGCTCGCGATGGATGACCGAAGCCATATCGTCAATAATGTGATGAAGTGCGTTTTCTGCGGCATGTGTGAAAGAAACTGCCCAGCGGGCGCCATCACCGTCGACCGTGCGAACCGTACATGGCGCATCGATCTGGAAGCCTGTGTGAACTGCGGTACCTGTATCGACAACTGCCCGAGAAAGTGTCTCTCGCTCGGCTGCTACCTGGGAAATCGGACAGAGATCACCGTTCGCGGCGTCTCGAAGATCCGAAGAAGACCCGCGGGGCAGCCCGTCATGCAGGAAGCGCAGCCGCCGGCAGCTGCGGAAGCGGCTGTGGCTGACAACCACGTGAAAAATGACATCGGGAAATGCCTTTTCTGCGGCAAGTGCGAAAAGACCTGTCCGGTGGACGCCATCACGATCGACCGCAGAAACCGTACATGGACGATCGATCGGAACAAGTGCATCACCTGCGGCGCCTGCGCACTTGACTGTCCGGCGAAGTGCCTTTCCCTCGAAGATACATGGGGAGAAGGAGAAAATAAAGCCGCTGTCACCACCTATCAGGGCAAGGTCCTGACCCGCCGCCCGCGCGTGCGCCCGGCGCCGCCGGCACCGAAGGCAGAACCGGCTCCTGCGCTGAAAGAAGACGTGCCGCAGTCGGAGAATCCGCATCATGTGAAGAATGACATCGAGAAATGCCTCTTCTGCGGACGCTGTGAGCACAGCTGTCCGATGCAGGCGATCACGATCGACCGGAAGACGCGGAAGTGGACGATCGACCGCGAGAAATGCGTGGCGTGCGGCGTATGCGCAGAGAATTGTCCGGCGAAGTGCCTTGCAATGAAGGAAGAGTGGGAGGAAGGCGAGGACAAAGCCCTCGTGCTCACGCTCACCGGGAAGGCACCGGTCCGTCCCGTCCGTCCGCGTCCACCTGTAAAGAAGGATGAGCCCCATGCATGAGTACCCGGTGACACTGGAGATCGTCCGCATCGCAGAAAAGACCGCCCGTGAAAAGGGCGGTCTTGTGAAAGCGATCCATCTCGTCGTGGGAGAAGACTCGGGATTCATCGGAGAGTCCATCCAGATGTACTTTGACGTGATCTCCGAAGGCACCCTTTGCGAGGGCGCGCGGCTGACGATCCGGGATATCAAGCCGAAGATGCGCTGCGACCGATGCGGCGCTCTTTTTGAACGGAAGCGTTTCTCCTTCACCTGTCCCCATTGCGGCGGTGATGGCTCCCCGACAGAGATCGGGAAGGAGTTCTATATAGAGAGTGTGGATCTGGAAATTTGAACCCTTCTATGGCAGTCTATTTGCCTGCCAGTTGCATAGTAAGAAAAAGGAGATACCCCATGCATATGGTCAAAGCTGGCGTGATGGAGAATATCTACGCCCATAACAATCACATTGCCGAGCATGTCAGACATTACCTGACGGAGCGGAATATTTTCGCCGTGAATGTCATGGGCGCGCCGGGGACGGGCAAGACCACCTCGCTCGAGCAGCTCATGAAGTACATCGCGCGTAAGGTCTATGTCATCGAGGGTGATATCGAGTCTGACATCGATACCGAGCGCCTCAGAAAGCAGCATGTGAAGGCGGCGCAGATCAATACCTTCGGAGCCTGCCATCTGGATGCACCGCTCGTGCATAACGCGGTACATACCATGGATTTCGATGCGCCGGGCATCCTCTTCATCGAAAATGTCGGAAATCTCGTCTGCCCTGCCGAGCTGGATATCGGCGAGCACATGAAGCTCCTCATTGTCAGCGTGGCAGACGGCAGCGATAAGCCGTACAAGTATCCGCTCGCTTTTGAAAAAGCGGATATGATCCTCTTGAACAAGGTCGACCTCATGCCCTATCTGGACTTCGATGAAGAGTTCTTCATGAAAGGCATCCGCCATCTGAATAAGAATGCGCCCGTTTTCAAGGTCAGCGGAAAGATCGGAGAAGGGTATGAAGAGGCCGCGAAGTGGATCTGCGAGAAGGCAGGGATGAGTGACTAGTGACTGGGGACTAGTATTGCGTTTTCTAAATAACTGGCATTTTAAGTCAACTTCCGAATCAAGTTAGGAGTTAGGAGTTAGGAGTTAGGAGTGAGGAGTGAAGGTACGGCGCATAAAATG
>OIXA01000702.1_pt1 | contig 47450 bp, 44 predicted proteins | sample 1587721 | NCBI WGS metagenome assembly OIXA01 (sample SAMEA3888900, study PRJEB22519) | human gut metagenome | biome: human gut; feature: human-associated habitat; material: faeces | place: Denmark | collected 2013
TGCTCGCCCACACCTCGCCAGCATTTTTGAAAAATTGCTGGATCAAAAAACTTTTTATTTGCCTGCGGCTCGTATCTTGCAACTACTTCCAGCTTCACCGAAAAACTTTCCTTTCTGTGCTTTCCTGCCACTTTCCGCCTTTCCACCGCATTTCTTGTTCCCATCGCACGCTTCCTGCCCCTTTTCGTCAAATGCTTCCGCTCTCTACCCACTTTTCATCGCAAAATATCTGATAAATCCCCTGCGTTTTTCCTCGAAATTATGCCTTTTCAAACGAATTTTTGCGACATTTCAGCAGCAATCATGATTTTTGCTGAAATATTAAGAAAATATTTTGTTGAGATTTCTAAAGAATCATGCTATAATGAAGACAATCAAAAGGAATCAAGAATGACCCATGAAAGGAAAGGAACTTCATGATGACAGGATTTTTAACCTCAACAAAAGAAAGACGGCAGCGTCCCATTCTTGCCGTCCGCATCAGCGACATTCTCTGTCAACCAGACACCAATCAGCAAGACCCAAAAACATTACAGGCTCTTGCAAACCGCATTACACAGACTGGCATTCTCCAGCCATTCCCCGTTCGGAAAAACGCAGACCAACGATATGAACTGGTATCCGGCAGCGAACAGTTTCAAGCTGCAAAATTAGCGGGCTTGCAAATTGTTCCCTGTATTCTCTCGGACAATCATTCCCGCAATGCGGAAATTTTAGCACTGGTCGAACAAATCCAGCAACAAAACCTCTCGTTCTTCGAGGAAGCAAGTGCCATTGAACGGCTAATTTCCCACTACGGTATGACACAGGAAGATGCTGCTGCAAAGCTGGGCAAGGCACAAAGCACCATTGCAAATAAACTGCGGCTGCTCCGCCTGACAGAAACCGAACGGGACATCATCCTGCAATATAACCTGACGGAACGTCATGCTCGTGCTTTACTCCGGCTGCGAGCACCAGAAGAACGCCTTCAGATTCTCGATAAAGTCATTAAGCAGAACCTGAACGTGGAAAAAACAGAGGCTGCAGTCGAAGAAAAAATTGGACAGCATCCCTCCAGAGAACCATATCGGAAACGGAACACCGTCTTTCAGAATGTTCGGGTATTCGCCCACACCATTCATCAGGCAGTTGAAACCATGCAAGCTGCTGGTATTTCTGCCGACGCTCAAAAACTGCAATCCGATACGCACATCGAATACCGGATTCGGATTCCTGTTCCCCAGCAGAATGTACATAGCGAACAACCGCCACGCAATCGGCTGCCGCTCTCTTAATTTTATTTTGCTAAATTCAACATGATTCCACGACTGCAATCTATCAACACGGGGCGATTCCCCTGACAAGAAAAGAGACAATCCTGCAAAACGAGTTTTTCCTTTCTCCGGCAAAAAAGAAAGAAATCGCCGGAATTCAGACACCCTCCTCCATTTTCTATCTTATGAAAAACCGACCGCTTCCTGCTGCGTGGAAACGGTCGGTTTTCTTATGATGATTGATTTTTCCAACTATTTTTATGGCTTCTTTTCGAGCAAATCATATACCGTATAGACTGGCACAGTTGTCCGTTTCCGGCAAGCCGCTACAATGGCATCCGGTACAGTAACATCTGCTACTAAAATCGCATCTGTTTCTGGATACTGTTCTGCGGAACGAGAAAGCAATGTAAATGGCTGCGGAAAATCTTTCATTTTTTCCTGTTCGCTCTTCGGCAAGTTCTCTACAATAAACCGCACATGAATGCCAGCTTCTTCCAAAATCGGACGCAGATACAAGGTAATGCGATTCTGGGCATACAAGCCAATCGTTCGGATTTGCTTTTTATAGCAGAACCGCACAACATCCGCATGCTGTTCCAGATATAGGCGGAAAAAGTCTGCATACTTCAAAAAACGATCTCGTTCTGCTTGCAGTTGATTTTTCTTCACATCCACCGCCGCAAACGATTCTTCAATATATCCTGCATAGGTTTCTGTATACTGCATCGTGCAGGCATCACAAAGTGCCTGAATTTGTTCCTGTTCGGTTTCCCGTGGAAGTCCCTTCCGAATCGTTTCAACTGCTTGAAAACAATACTGATAATACTCCGGTGTATAATGCAATCCGCTCACACCCAACCGATGTTCCGTCGCTGCCAGCACTTGTTTTGGGAACGGAATCAGATGTGCCTGCGGCAATAACTCCCGTAAAATTCCAAACGCTTTCTGCATTCGCCGGTTTCCATCCCGATAAATCTTCTGCGAAGTCGATGAAAAGGATTTCACATGATCCGCATGGTCAATCTGCAAAAAGACATGCCGGGTTTCTACCAAAATGATTCGTTCTTCTGGGCAGACCGTCTTGAGCTGATTTGCATAGACCTGCAACCGATGATGCAGTTCTTCTTCTGACAGCGATTCAAACGAAAATACTTCTGCATCCAGCTGCGGAAGAATGCCCTGTTTTGCCATTGCTTCCAATGCAGGACGATGTTCTCCATGACAGATTAACTTCTGCCCGTTTACCTGCATCTGATAGGGCTGAAACCGAAACATGACTGTATCTACCAGCAAAAAATCCGCTGGGTCATTCAGATATTCCATAAAGCTGCGTTCGCAGTCCAGCCGCCGACAGCGGCGAAAGAAATTTGTCAGTCCGAATGGCTTTAAATCAAATGCTTCATAGGCTTTCCGGTCATAAATCGGAATGGGCGGCTGTCCCAACGCCAGCGGAGAGAAGAAGTTCACATATCGATTGATGCGATAACCGCCATCTTTTTCTTTGCCGTATACGCCCTGATAATAGAACGCATCTCGCAAAATACAAGAGCCGCAGATATTCACAACGGGCTGCTGTTTGTTTTCCATAAAAAAATCCTTTCTCATTGTTTCATGGGAAACAAATCCCCTATCATTTCCCTTTTTCTATCCCTTATTTCTGCTTCGGACGGATGCAGTCGGTAAACATATACCGCTGGAGCGGTTCTGGAATCCGAATGCTGCCGTCTGGGTTCAGGTTGTTTTCCAAGAAAGCAATCAGCATTCTCGGCGGTGCAACAACGGTATTATTCAAGGTGTGTGCAAAGTACTTGCTGCCGTCTGCTGCCTTGACCCGAATGCCCAGCCGTCTTGCCTGTGCATCGCCCAGATTGGAGCAGCTGCCGACTTCAAAATACTTCTTCTGTCTTGGCGACCATGCTTCTACGTCAATGCTCTTCACCTTGAGATCTGCCAAGTCGCCAGAGCAGCATTCCAGTGTCCGAACCGGAATATCCATGCTGCGGAACAGTTCTACCGTGTAGCTGTACAGCTTGTGGAACCAGTCCATGCTTTCTTCCGGCTTGCAGACAACAATCATTTCCTGCTTTTCAAACTGGTGAATCCGGTAAACGCCCCGTTCTTCCAGACCGTGTGCACCCACTTCCTTCCGGAAGCATGGAGAATAGCTGGTCAGGGTCTGCGGCAGATCGCCTTCCGGCAAAATGGTATCAATAAATTTCCCGATCATGGAGTGTTCGCTTGTACCGATCAGATAGAGGTCTTCACCTTCAATCTTGTACATCATGCCTTCCATTTCTGCAAAGCTCATAACGCCGGTAACAACGCTGCTCCGAATCATGAACGGCGGAATGTAATAGGTAAAGCCCTTGTTGATCATGAAATCCCGTGCATAGTTCAGAATGCAGGAATGCAGGCGGGCAATATCGCCGCACAGATAATAGAAACCATTACCGCTGGTCTTTCTAGCAGAATCAATGTCAATTCCGTTCAGGTTTTCCATGATGTCAACGTGATAAGGAATCGGGAAATCCGGAACAACCGGTTCGCCAAAGCGTTCTACTTCCACATTTTCGCTGTCGTCCTTGCCGATCGGAACGCTTTCATCAATGATGTTCGGGATAACGAGCATTCTCTTCCGAATTTCTGCTTCCAGTTCGGTTTCTTTCTGTTCGAGTTCGTCCAGCTTTGCACCGATGGCAGCCACTTCCTGCTTGACGGATTCTGCTTCGTCCTTTTTGCCCTGTCCCATCAGTGCACCGATTTTCTTGCTGATGGTCTTTCTCTGGTTCCGGAGGTCGTCACAAGTCATCTTGGTTTCCCGGAACTGCTTGTCCAAATCCAGTACTTCATCTACCAACGGCAGTTTTTCGTCCTGAAACTTCTTGCGGATGTTTTCCTTTACCAGTTCCGGATTTGTCCGGATTAATTTCATGTCAATCATGAGAATGTTCCTTTCTGTTTTTGAAAAAATAAGATTCTGTTTTCCCGAAAATCGGCAAAACAGAATGCATGGGTTTAATTTTCTGCTGTAACATCTTCCAGCACAATTTGCAGCGTACCTTCTCGCTGAAAACCTTCAAAGGTCAGAATCAGGGATTCTGTCAACCGATAATCAATTTCAAATCCCGCTCCGTCCTCGTCTTCATAGAAATCAGCGAACGCTTCGGAAAACGGTGCAACCGTTGTTTTCTGAAACCGCAGCACCCGTTCGATTTCGCCCTGTAATTCTTCCATTGGGAGGTCGGAACGGGAAAGCAGGGTGGGAATCGCTGCATAGTGATTCTGTGCAATGGCTGTTACCACTGCCTGAATGGTTTGCAGGGCAGTTTGTTTTTCATCAGCTGCAAGCATCTGTCATTCTCCTTTGCTCAGAATTCCTGTTCTGCCAGCTCTGTGAGCTGTTTTGCCAGTGATGCAAGGTCTTCTTTGTTGTAAAATTCTAGCATCAGCGTGCCTTTTTTTCTGCCATAGGTAACCGAAACTTTTCGCTGCAGTCGGTCGGTCAGTTCCAGTTCCATTTCTTTATAGTACTGATCCGTGGTCTTGCGTTTTTTCGCAGGCTTTTCTGCTTTTGCTGCCTGTTCGGCTGCCAGCTTTTCCACTGCCCGTACAGTCATGCCGTCCTCGGCACAGCGTCTTGCAGTTTCCAGCTGCAAATCTGGGTCAGAAATTGCCAGCAATGCCCGTGCATGTCCGGCAGTAATTTTTCCGCACTCCAGCAGTTCTTGCAGTGGTTGCGGCAGCTGCAACAGCCGCAGAGCGTTTGCAACCGCACTCCGGGAACGACCGATGGATTTGGAAACGGCTTCCTGTGTCATATCAAACTGATCCATCAAATCACGGAAACCAGCTGCTTCTTCGAGTGGTGTCAAGTCCTCTCGTACTAGGTTTTCAATCAATGCAATCTGCATGGTTTCCTTGTCGGAAAATTCCTTGATGATGACTGGCACTTCTTCCAGTCCCAGCAGATTTGCAGCTCGCCAACGCCGTTCTCCGGCAACAATCTGATAGGTCATCCCATACGGACGAACCAGAATCGGCTGCAACATCCCATACTGTCGAATGGAATCCGCCAGAGCTGAGATGGCTTCTTCGCTGAATGTTTTTCTGGGCTGTTCTCGGTTCGGCTCGATTTCAGAGAGCCGAAGAGTTCGTTTTACTGGTACTTCTGCGGTGTTTTCGTCAAATAAAAAATCCAGACCGCTGCCCAGTCCGCCAATTGCCATAGATACCCGCCCCCTTTCTATGTAAATGATTTTGTGTGATGTTTCATGTGAAACAGTGTGTGAATGGTTCTTAGAGATGCCATATTCCTAGGAAAAACGGTCTTTCTCGTCCGGCAAAAGGGGGTTCCACCCCTGCTTTTACCTGCCTGCGTGCTGCAATTGCCCCGTTGCCTTGTCTGAATTTGCAACTTGCCTCATAAAACTAATCAAATTGCGAATGGGACAGTTTTCATAAATGCAATTGCAGCAGGAACAACAATTCTCAAAAACAAATTTGCTTCGCAAATGTGGGCTACTCGCCCACACCTCGGCAGCATTTTTGAAAAACTGCTGCACCGAAAAACTTTTTTGTTGCCTGCGGCTCGATTCTTGCAACCCATCTGCTCCAAACTTTTTCTTTCTCGCCTGTATAATCTCCCACTTTCCGCACAAACTATTCCCGTTCCCCCGTGGAACAATCTTTATAAAAGTGAGGATTTTCACCATGGAAATGAAGAAAAATGACCACATTCACTGTTCCGTTACCCAGTGCAAGCACAACATGGGCACAGAAAACTACTGCTGCCTGAACAGCATCACCATCGGCACACATGAACCGAATCCGACGGTTCCGGAATGTACCGACTGCTTCTCTTTTGTAAAGCGGAGCTGCTGCGAATAAATTTTATCCCCTGCTGTTTTTGCTCCTGCATCAAAAACAGCATTCCCTTTTCTCCGGAAAAGGGAATACATACTTCTAAAAAATACCATTCGCTCTAGAATGATTTTTCTTTTTGTGATAAATTTCTTTGAAAAAGTTCAGCAGATTGTACAAAAAATAGAGTTTGGAATCCTACAAAACAGAAAAATTCCGGAAAGCCCTTGTAAAATTACAAAATTTCAGGTATAATAGAAGAATCACCATAAGGAGGGGATCAGTTATGTATGACAAGACCATGACATTTTCTGTAAATGACGAAAAGGAAATCGAAATGAAAAAAACGCTTACTGCCGTCTACGATGCATTGGTACAAAAAGGATACAATCCAGTGAATCAGATTGTAGGTTATATTCTGTCAGAGGATCCGACCTACATAACCACCTACGGCAATGCTCGGAGTTTGATTCGTCACATTGACCGGGACGAACTCTTACAGGCACTGGTAAAATCTTACCTGAACCACTAAGCGTGAAATATGCATTGTTGTTCAGACTGGTACAAGAGCCGGGACAACTGTTCTTTTCGCTAAAAATATCAATCGTTCGGATTTTCTGCGTACAAGCAGAAATTGGAATTTCGATTTTTCCGCCGGTATCTTCTATTGGATACCGGCGTTTTTATTTCCAGATTCCAAAAAACCTGCGATGGCATAAAACTGCACCGCAGGTTTTTTGTTTTCTCGTTCGCTTTTCAAATCAATTGCATGGATTTCAATCAGTTTAAACCGTATACCCTGCTGCCCGAAAGCCGTCAATGACATCGCCCAAAATGGCAGCATTTGTAGAAGAAACCGAGTGCAGCAGCAGAATTTCTCCACCATGGGCAGTCGAAAGCAGTGTTTCGTAGGCAGTATCTGGGTTGGGCTGGTCATCTGTTTTCCAGTCTACATAAGCACCGCTCCAGAATACCGTTTGGTATCCGGCATCCTGCACCCACTGCAACACCTGCTCGGAATATTCTCCGCACGGACAGCGGAAATACTGCATTTCATAATCATACGTTTGTAGGACATAATCATGCAGGGATTGGATTTCCTCCATCGCCTCCGTCTGCGTACAGTTCGGCAGGCTGGCATGTGTCATACCGTGGTTGCCCAGAATATGCCCTTCTGCAATCATTCGCTCTACCAATGCAGTTTCTTTTTTCGCATAGTCACCTGTCAAAAAGAAAATCGCAGTGGCGTGTTTTTCTTTTAAGGTATCCAGAATCTGTGCCGTGTAACCGTTTTCATAGCCTTGGTCAAAGGTCAAAATAATGCGGCTGGTGTCAGGTGTTGTGGCAAATGCTCCGTATTCTGCATAGCGTTCATTGAAAGCAAGAGCATCCAGCGGACAATTTTGACTGTCTGTTGCTTTCCCCTGTCCGTAACCGATACAAGTAGAATCCAGTGCCGCTGTATGCAGCGGCATACTATACAGCAGAAACAGAGCACAGCAGCCGGCAATCGTCTTTTTCAGATTCATGTTTTCCCTCCCTTTTGCAGCAAAAAACGCTGCAAAAATAGTATAGACAGAGATACAAACGGGATACATGGAAATTCACTGTTCCATTCCGTTCAAATCTCTGTCTAAAAAGTTGGATGGGAATTTTTTGTTGTTTAAAATGGCAAGAGCCAGCTCGACCGCAGTTATTTTGCCTGCTCTTTTTTCTTTCTTCTCAATGCTCGGAAAAATTGCGTCAAAACTGCTGCACAGTTCTCCTGCAAAAATCCGCCTTCAATGGTTGGGTGATAGTTATACGGCAAATCAAACATGGATTCTACCGATACCACTGCACCGCCTTTCGGGTCATATGCTCCAAAAACCAAATGGTCTAATCGTGCATGCAGAATTGCTCCGCAGCACATTGGACAAGGCTCTAATGTCACATAAATCGCACTGTCAATCACTCGCCAGCCACCGAGCGTTCGGCTTGCCTGGTCAATCGCCATGATTTCAGCGTGTGCCAGCGGAGATTTTCCAGACTCTCGCAAGTTCCAGCCCTCTCCGATAATCCGGTTCGTCGGCTTATGAACCACCACTGCCCCAACGGGAACTTCTCCCAGAGAAGCCGCATATTCTGCCAACTCCAACGCTCGCCGCATATAACGTTCCTGCGGCACATAAAGTTCTTGCATGCATGCCCTCCTGATTGCGATTATATAAAAATACTATAAAATCAAAGAAATTACAGAAAGTGCCAGCGAAACAAACACACAAACGGTCATCAAGTTTGCCTGTATCAAAAAAATCAAACTACACTTTCCAACAGAACGAATGGAATAAAACCGGTTGCTTCCCTGAAATGGTGCTTTCCAAATCACCAAAGTACCCAACAACATTCCAACAATGCCAATAATTAAAATCCAAAGCATTCGGTTTGGAATCGGCACATTATTCCGGAAAATGGATGTGTGAAACAGCACAAACATCAAGGTATAATAAACTGTACGGGAGAATAGCCCCACATAGATATTTTCATACCGTAGAATTTCTCTGGCTGCCAAAATTGAAACGGCAAAGGTTGAAATGCCTGTCACCAGATTCTCCGCCATTAATGCGGAAAAGGTTGCGGTCAGCAATACGGCAGTATCATCGCCAAACTGTCGTAGCATATGCAGTATGCTGCCATTATACAGCATTGTTTCAAAAATCGGACGGAAAATCAACACAAACGCAAAGTAGAATATCTGATGCTGGGTGTCCAGACAGAGAATCGTATGAGAAAGTGCCCCCAATGTGATGTAGTGTATGCTAGATTCCGGCAAAAAATTGAGAATCATGCCAAATGCGAAAAAGACACACATCGTAATGCCCAACGTCCGAATCCAAGTAGAAGGCACGGTCTTTTGTCGGCAGCAAGTCACGGTCTTTGGCATCTTCAAAAGCCGCTTTGCCATAAAAATCGGAACACCAAACTGCACAATTTTTCGCAAAATCATGGTTATCAAAACAAGATCATTAGAACCATATAGCACATTATCATGCACAGAATAGGAGAGCGAACCGCCCAACAAAGAAAATACAATCACACAAACAATTAACACCAAATAGGGTGCTAATAGCTGATGGAGAAATAAAATCCCAAGTTGGTTGGAAATCCGCTGTAACGCTCGCCGTTCTAAAACCGCTGGCTCTTCTTCCTGTAAGCCCATTCCCTCTAAAAAAACTGCCTGCGTTTTTGGTTCTGGCTGTCGAAACGAAAATTCATTGCCCGGCTGTTCCTGCCATGCAGTAAATGCAGTCTGATAAGTCTGTTCGGAAGCCAATTCTGCATCATCCCGACAAGGGATGGTCGATTTCGTACGGAAAATCGTCTTTTGCATCCGAAAGCCACCTTTCTTATTTTTTCATAAATATAGAATTATTATAACAGAAAAATTAGAATCTGGACTATCTGAAATATCAAACAATTTGTATACAATCACTAAATTTTAATACGAACTTTTGTGACAAACAGCCTTGTTTCAAACAAATTGTGGATTTTGTCACGAAACAGGGATTGACAAATCCAAAAAAATTGCGTATCATTAAAGTATCCCCCATTTTTTCGGAATGGAACAGAAAGGAAGGTGCACCCATATGACGGATATTCTTGCACCCGATGACCCTGCCCTGCAAAGCATGGCAGACCTCTTCAAGGTATTCGGCGACCCCACCCGTGTCCGCATCCTCTTTGCATTGTTTCAACAGGAAACCTGTGTCCAGGAAATCGCAAATCGGCTGGGCATGACACAGTCTGCCATCTCTCATCAACTCCGCATCTTAAAGCAAGCCCGCCTTGTCAGCAGCCGCAGAGAGGGAAAGTCCATCTTTTATGCCCTCGCAGACGACCATATCTATACCATTTTCCGGCAGGCTTTGGAACATATTGCAGAATAACCAGCTCTTCAACGCCATTGAATTTGTGCGATTCGCTGAAAAAAAGTTTTTTGCTTTCCATGGAAAACCACTTGCATTTCACAAGGGAATCTGCTATAATAAGAGCGTACAGGATTTCCCTGTGTGAAATCTGGTTTCCGGAGGTGAAACAGCAATGGCATATAAAATCACTGATGCATGTCTTTCTTGCGGTTCTTGTGCAGACGCATGTCCAGTAGAAGCAATCAAGGAAGGCGACAGCACCTATGTAATTGATGCAGATTCTTGCATCTCTTGCGGTTCTTGTGCAGACACCTGCCCAGTTCAGGCAATTGTTGAGGACTAAATTGTTTTCGTGAAAGCCGCCTTGCCCATCTGAATGGTGCAAGTGCGGCTTTTGCTATTTTATGATAACCAATTCTGAATCTATTCCTCGATTCGGAACAACAGAAAGGATTCTTTTATGAAAATTTCTCATCTCGTGCTCTGTGGTGGACTGACACTTGCTCTGCTGCTGAGCGGCTGTGCAGATTCCAACACCAAAACCACTTCAAAGAAAACCGTTCCCCGTACAACGGTCGCCACAACCATCATTCCGGGCGAAGTCGGAACAGACCAGAATGTTGACGGTGCAACTGTCACCTTAAACGGCGTTTATCGTTCTTCCATCACCGATGTGCACAACGGACAGAACTGCAATGCAATTTTCTTCTCATTTACGGTTTCCAACCAGACCGATGCCCCGATTTCCGCCAACTTCCTGCAAACCTGTCAGATTCAGTTAGATGGAAAGCCATTTGATGCGTTTACCATTCAATCCATGCGGGCAACTTATCAGCAATTCGGACAAGATGTTGAAGATTTCTCCCAGCCAATTCCTGCCGGAGCAACTGTAACAGGTTACATTGGTGCAGAAGTCTATGAGGACTACCAAGAAGGCGTATTGCTGTATAGTCCGCTGGCTGGCGGAAGCGGCGACAATCAGGATGATAGCAAATTGATTTCCTATACCTTCCATCCAGAGGATCTGCTGAACATTGAATCTGCTCCAGTACAGACCGCTATGCCGACTGAATCCAATTCATAACGCTATTGCAAAAATAAATATCCACAAACAAAATGACGCAGCCGGTTTTTCGACCGACTGCGTCATTCCAACAATGAGAAAAAGAAAAATTGAAGTATTCGTTTTTGCATCCGTTTTACTGGTATGGCTTTATTATAGCAGTTCTTCTCCAAAATGTCAACCAGTTTTCCACAAGAAAAAATATTTTCGTTGGAACTGCACAAACACAAGATTCAATTTTTGTCCAATTCTCTAAAAAAACAGGTTGTCCGGACACGTTATAAGCGACAGCCGTGCCCGGACAGGTTATACCACATGGATTCCCATGGGAATCCCAAAAGGAAATAGAAGGATGCAATTTTAGAATACTCCAAACATGATTGATTTCTGCGATAGAAATAGGGGCATTGCTTCTCATGAAAAAAGTGTCAGCCCCATTGCTTTTTTATCATATCTCTGCATGGAATTTCCTATATTGTATCACAGCTGGATGAAACTGTCAACCCATATCCAATTTTTTCTGAATTTTCACTAAAATTCAACATCTGTTTTTATAGGAATTTAACAAATTTTGGATACTATTTCCCTTTTCCTGTTTTTTTCACGAAAAAACCGACTCTACACTGTCCTGCAAGAGCCGGCTTTTTTTGTAACAACTGCAAGAACAGCTGCCCTAGTTCTGTTTTTTGGGAACGGCATAGAGGTTGGTTTCCCATGCCGGAATATAGAGCTGATGCCGGATATAAATATCGTAATTCGGGTTCAGTTTCTGAATCAGCAACGGCAATGAGAACATATCTTCATTGCGGTGATACAGCGAAACCATCAGCTTTGGTGTATAGTGGGCAATCGTCTGAGCAGAACCCCAGAGTGCTTCCCGTTCGCAGCCCTCGACATCCATTTTAATCAAGGTTGCAGGTCTGCCCTCTAAAACGCTGTCCACGGTTCTGGCATCAATCGTCTGCCCCGTTGCAGTTACCGCAGACTGTCTGCCTGCCTTTGTGGCAAATGGTACTTGTGTATCCGTACACCAAGCCGCTGCATGGAACGGATAGACATTTTGCATCCCATCTGTATTCTTCAGGAGTTTTTTAAAGTTCTTACGGTCTGGCTCCATTGCATAAATCCGGATATATTTACCACGGGTATACTGGAGCACTTCCCGAATCGTATCGCCGTTGTAAGCACCCAAATCCACATAAATTTCATTCGGGGTCAGGTGCATCAGCTTCCGATAAATTTCGGATTTTGGCGTGGTGACATCCATCAGATAATGAATTTCGCCACTGATTTTAAAATTCAAAATGCTGGCATAGACTTCTCTGGAATAGTCATCTGCCAACAGGTTATAAACTGTTTCGATCTCGTCCGCATGTTCCAGACAATAATCATAGGTGAATAAACCGCCTCCGGCAACCGGTACATCCGGAACGAGCAGCGTATGCCGTTTGCTGATGTCCACGATTTTATCGACTAAGGACTGATAACCAGCAGCAAACGCCAGTACAATGACAAAATCGTCTACGGCTGCTTCAATTTCGGAAAGTTTCCGCACTTTGTGGCCTGCAAAAGAATGGCCTCTTACAAAATCATCGCTTGCAAAAATACCGGCAAACGGTATCCCTTTCTCCTGAAAAACCCGCATGATTTTTTCTGCACCGTCACCCATCCCATAAATAAATATCGGGCGGGTTTCTGCTTTCAGCTTTTCCCATGCTGTCAGTTTTTCTGTAATAAATGAAAGCATACTCAGGATCTCCTTTATCTCTCTATTCGTTTCTGCTGTCCTGTCCGCTTTTTTGCCGATAGGGCATCCGAAACGCCCCGGATATTCCATCCAAAAGAAATGCAGTCTGTAATCTGCTTTACAGCAGATCGTCATCTTCTCCATCCAGATCACCCGGTGCTTGATAAGGAGCAGAAATCCGTCCATTTCCGCCGCCCATAAAAGCAGCACCGATCATATCTCTGCCGGCGATCCGCAAATTTTCCTGCCGCTCCCGAACACAGTTGCCGATGAGCTTGGAAACCTGCTGCGGATGCCGAATGGAAACCAGGTGTTTTTCCGGCGTGTCTTCATCCCGACTGAGAATGATGACTGTGCCGCAGCCAAACAGCCGCTGGAAGAACGTCTGTTCAATTCGTTTGTCCACAATGCGATACAGTTCAATTTCATCCTCTTTTATGGAGAGAAAACCCACTCTTGTAATCAGCTGATGGTCTGTCAAATAATATCTGGTGAAAGAAAGCGGCAATCCAAGAAAGGTTCGTTTTTTATCCGTCCAAAGAATCGTTCCCCGATCGTCCTGTCGTGCCATGTGGTTTTCCTCCTTCTTTTCTGATTCTGCAAACGGTTGTTTGCATGTGTTCGGGCAAGATGCACCGGTACATGTATTGTTATTTTACCACACTTCCCGTGAGGTTGTCAATTCCATTTGCAAAAAAGCCGGCAAACGGAACAAGTTGCACAAATTTTCTCGCCGTTTCTTGTCGAAAAAGCGAACAACTTCTAAAATTTTCGCCGCTTTTTTCGGCAAAACCGGATATTGCTTCCAACGCTGCCGCTCTACCCAATAAAAATTTACAGCTTCGATGCCGGAAAAGTTTCGGGAATCTCTTGACTTTTTTTCGAAAACAGTGTAAAATAAAAGAGCTGTATATTACAAATCCGGTTGCGGATGCTGTTAGAAAAATGGCGTCCGTTTTTTTATTGGAATTGCGGCGTGCAGCTTTCAGAATATAGGGGTTCTGCACAAACAAGCAGACGGTTCTTTTTTTTACATCAGCGGAAGCTGCTGCTCTCCGAGCAGAATTTGCTTCCCTTTTTATGGATAAATCCGCATCGGTTTCGGCAATCTTGCCCGCCCTGCGGCTTTTGGCAACTTGTAAAATAGGATATGGTACTGGATGCGTCAGGATTCGCTACGTTCGTTTTTTTCTGCACACCGCCCAACGGGAAACCGATTGTAAGATAAGTGATTCAATCAAAGGAGGGCGTGCAAAAAATGGAAATTGTAATCGTTTGTCTGGTTGCCTGCGTCATCTGTGTGGCTGCGGTTTTGGTCACCAACCATACTGCCACCCAAAAAGGCTACACCAAAGGTGTACAGGACGGGATTCAGCAACGAAAGCAACAGGCAGAAGCGGAAATTGGCTCTGCCGAAAAAGAAGCGGCTCGTGTCATTCACGATGCCAAGAAAGAAGCAGAACAGCAAAAGAAAAGCGTATTACTGGAAGCCAAAGATGAAGTCTTTCAGCTGCGTGCCGATGCGGAAAAGGAAATCAAAGACCGCCGTTCTGAAGTCAGCAGACAGGAACGAAGAGTACAGCAGAAAGAAGAATCTCTGGACAAAAAACTGGAAAACCTCGAACGCAAAGAGGACAATCTTTCCCGCAAACAAAAAAGCGTGGAAGAACGGCTTGCAGAAGCCGAAGCCATTAAGAACAGCCAGATGGATGTTCTGGAACGAATCTCAGAATTCACCCGGGAACAGGCAAAGGAATATATCCTGCAACATCTGGAAGATGAACTGGTGCATGAAAAGGCAATGAAAATCACCCAGTATGAGCAGCAACTCAAGGATGACTGTGAGGAAAAAGCAAGAAATTACATCTCCCTCGCCATTGCAAAATGTGCATCCGACCAGGTTTCGGAATCGGCAGTTTCTGTTGTTTCGCTGCCAAACGATGAAATGAAGGGTCGTATCATCGGCAGAGAGGGTAGAAACATCCGGACACTGGAAACCCTCACCGGCGTAGACTTGATTATCGACGATACACCGGAAGCCATTACGCTTTCCTGCTTCGACCAGGTTCGGCGTGAAATTGCCCGTATCGCTCTGGAAAAACTCATTGCGGACGGCAGAATCCACCCGACCAAGATTGAAGAAATGGTGGAAAAGGCAAAACGAGAAGTGGAACAGCGGATTCGTGCAGAAGGCGAACATGCTGTTCTGGAAACCAATGTTCATGGCATCAACAACGAAATGATCAAGCTGTTGGGACGGCTCTATTACCGTACCAGCTACCGGCAGAATGTCTTGAAGCACTCCATCGAAGTTTCCAAGCTCTGCGGCGTTCTTGCCTCGGAATTGGGACTGGATGCCAACATGGCACGGCGTGCCGGCTTGCTGCATGATATTGGTAAGGCTCTGACCGCTGAAATTGAAGGCTCTCATGTACAGATTGGCGTTGATGTCTGCAAGAAGTACAACGAAAGTCCGGAAATCATTCACGCAGTGGAAGCCCACCACAACGATGTTGAACCGAGAACCGCACTTGCCTGTATCGTACAGGCTGCGGATGCGATTTCTGCGGCTCGTCCGGCAGCAAGAGGCGAAAACTACGAAAACTACATCAAGCGGCTGCAACAGCTCGAAAACATTTGTGCATCGTATGACGGTGTCGAAAAATGCTATGCGTTGCAGGCTGGCCGTGAAGTTCGGGTCATGGTCGTTCCGGAAAAGGTCAACGATGAAAAGATGGTGCTGATTGCCCGTCAAATCGCAAAGCAGATCGAAACCGAAATGAGCTACCCGGGACAAGTCAAAATCAACCTCATCCGGGAAAGCCGGGTTGTGGATTACGCCAAGTAATCTCTACCGGATTCCGATGGACTCCAAAAAGCATCTTAAAACCGCAAATCCTTTGTTTGGATTTGCGGTTTTTGCTTTTTCTTTTTTCCTGCTTTTGAGAACCGAACTGGCAAAAAGCACTTTTTCGCAATCATTGACTTTTAAAGAAAAATATGATATAATACGAACAGTCTATTTTTATAAAAAGGAGTATCTTCATGGACGATTTTAAAAATAATCTGCCGGAATCCGACCACGCTGGTTTCGCACCGCCGCAAAACGATGCAACCCCAACTTCGACCCCGACAAATGATACTGCTGCTGCTTCGGCAGCAAATCCATTTCAACAGCCTGCTCCGTCTGCGGATGCAGCAACCACTCCACCGCAGCCGGAAACACCGCCTTCTTTTTCCCAGACACCACCGCCATTTCAGCAGCCTGATTTCTCGCTGAATGGTCAGATTGTCGGTGCAAAGTCCAAAAAGAAAATGAAGGGCTGGAAAATCGCTGTCATCTCTGTTGTCAGTGCTGTGATTGTCCTCGGAGCAGGAACAGGCATTGCCTATGCTGCTAGTGATACCGTCAAGAACTTCGCAAAGATGAATTTCAGCAGCGAAAGCGATTATTATCAATGGGTCATTGAAAAAAATACAAAGGACTGGGGGCGTTCGGTTTCTGACCGCTACGACAGTTCCCTCTCTCTCTCCAAGGAAGAACCGCAATCCAATCTGTCTATGAACATCACTCTCAGCGAAGAGGGACAGAAGAAGTTGCAGGAAGAACTCAACAGCGATGTTGATACCGATGAAACCATTACGCTGACATCTGCTGCAATCACGCTCAGCGGAAAAGTAGAAGCCGACAAGATGGGCGGAACGGTAACGATTACCCTCAATGGTGAAGATGTCTTAGAGGGCAACGTCGTAGCGGATGCGAATAATGTTTATTTACAGATTCCATCTGTATCCGACCAGTATCTTTCCATGACATGGCAAGACGTTGAAACCATCACCGAAGAAGAAACCGATCTCTCTGACGAATTTGATTCTTCTATCGACTCCTCCGCACTGAATTCCTCTTCTCTGTTCCTGACACCGGAAGTCCTCGAAGACCGGCTTTCTCCCTCTGACTTGAACAGTATGTTCCAGCGGTACGGCGAAATCGTCGCTGACAGCGATGCGACCATTGCCCTGCTGAAAAATCAGGAACTAAACATTGCAGACACAACCTTCTCCTATACTGCCCTTGAAGCAACCTATCAGGGCGATGAACTGAAAACCGTTGTCAAGGAACTGCTCGAAGAAGTGAAAGAAGACAGTACCATCTCGCACTATTTTGCTGCATCAGATTTGATGACAGAAGACGAATTTCAATCCAACCTGCAAGAGGCTCTGGACAACTGGAACGACACCACCGTTACAGAATCGGCAACTGTCACCCTCTATGTTGACCCAACCGGAACGATTCGTGGCTGCCGCATTGCAGATCCGGACGATGCTGATTCCTCTTTGTTGGAATGCTATGCCGGAAAAGATGGCAAGCAAGTTGGCGTTTATTTCGATGTCAGCGGATTGAATGTCAGCGGGGTTCTGTCTGAAGGTTCTAAAGATACCTATAGTGGCACGATCACCGCTGCACTGGAAAATCATTCTATTCTTCTGGATCTGGAAGATTTCAAGATTGTTGATGACAAACGGGGATACTGCTCCGGCAGTCTGACCGCTTCCACAGAGGATGAACCAAATCTGTTCACCTTGAGTCTGGATTCAGATGGAAAGTCACAGACATTCTCCGTTGACTGGGCAGTTGGCGGCACTAACTATGCAACCATCTCCTGCACGCTAAGCACCGAAAATGGCGATGATTTGGCATTGAATATTCCATCGGATTCTTTAGACTTGTCCGATGATGCCACAAAGGATGCTTACTTCGGTGATGGCACACAGACAAAGGACTGCCTGAAAAAGATTGCGACTGCACTGGGCATTCAGGATGCGGACAACTTTGCCGATTCCATTTATGATGAAATCAATGGCGGAGATGATTTGAATACACAGAGCTCTGATTCCGACATTACCACCTTGCCAGCAGATAGTGATAGACCGGTAGAAGACGGTGTCGAAACAGAAGTTCCAACGGACACCACAGACACAACCGATTCTTCTGACAATGAACAGCGGATTGATGCAGACCTTTCGATTGCTGCCATTACCTACAACGGCGGAAAGCTGTTCCGGTTCTATGAAAACAACATGGATTTGATTCAGCTAGTGGACTGCACAGTCAGCCCAACCATTGAATCACAGAACTACAACTGGTATTCCAATTCGGATGACACGCTGACCCTTGGTCTGGAAAACACGTCCACTTCTCCGACCGATGCACAGGCTTGCAATATCTTTGAAGTGGAAGTCTATGAAGGCTCACCATCTGATATTCGAGTTGGCGTTGTTGGCATTGGCAGTTCCGTTGCAGACTTGGAGGCACAATTCAATATTGACATTGTTCCAGAAGCAGAAACCGCCAGCATTTATGTCGTTTCCATCTATGATACGGTTTCCAATGGGCAGAAGGCATATTCGTTCTATATTGAAAACGGCAAAATCACTGCATTTGATTTGGTAGACTATTCTTAATTTCCAATTGCCTGTTATATCAAAAAGAAAAACCGTTCCCGGTATACTTCTGTACCGAGAACGGTTTTTTCTATCTTAATATTTATATCATCACTTGCAGTTAAAGCATATTTGGAAAATCTCCTGCAATCTCATTCTGCATAGCTGTCTTTTGGTTCAATGGGCATTTCCGGTGCAACAGACTCGTCTATAGATTCTGTCACCTGCTCCGGTTCTGGTGCAATGGATTCTGCTGCATCTGCCGTTGTTTCTATTTCCACGGCGGATTCTATTTCTTCCATTGGTTCTTCCATGGTAGTCAACGGTTCTTCTATTGCTTCCGGTTCTGCTGCATCTTCTAACATCAGCCGGTCAATGGCATTGCTGTTCAACTGGGTAGAAAGCCGCACACGATCCAAATCATTCCGCATCCGGTCCAGCATTGCTGCAACCCGTCCGAAAATCTCCCGATTTCGCTGCTCTTCCTGCCGCAGCCGTTCTTTCTGTCGCTTAGCAATCTGAGAAAGTTCCTCGGTCTGCTGCATCAGCGTCCGAATCTGTGTCCGCAGCTGCAAATTTTCCGATTCCAACGCCCGAATCCGCTGGTCAGCACTCTGATTAAATGCATTCTGTCGTACCCCGAAATTGTGCATCGGCTTCGACCAGTTTTTGACTGCTTGCTGTTCCCATACTTCTTCCATATATGTATCTGCCATAACCCGCTTTTGCTCCGTGTGTTCCTCCATGTTGAACCCCTTTTTCCATCAATTGACGTTGTTCTTCAACCGAATCTGCCAGTCTGTCAGTGTATCTGCAATGGTACGTTCCAGCGAAATTTCCGGTTTCCAGTCAATTGCTCGCTGTAACTTTGAAATATCTGCTGCAATGCTTGGATAATCTACTGGGCGGAATTTCTGCGGGTCATGCTGTACTGAAATAGAAATGCCACTCTGCCGGATGATTTCATCTAACAGCGACTGAATGGAAACAGCTGTTCCCGAACCGATGTTGTAGATTTCACCCGGTACACCATGCTGAATCAGCAGACCATATGCCCGTACCACGTCCCGTACATCCGTAAAGTCCCGAGAAGCAGTCAGATTGCCGACCCGTACCACTGGCTCTGCACCGTTCAAAATCTCTGCAACCTGCTTGCAGAAATCCGATACAACGAAGCCTGCCATCTGTCCTGGCCCAATGTGATTGAACGGTCTTGCCAGAACAATATGCATCCGGTAAGCGTGAGCATAAACCTGCCCCAACATCGTCTGTGCAGCCTTTGTCATAGCATACGGATTACCCGGACACGGCAGCGTTGTTTCTGAAACCACTCGAATGCCATCCGGCAATCTGCCATATTCATCGCCCGAACCAATCAATAATATCTTTGGGTCGTAAATTTCTACGGAATGAATCGCATCCAGCAAGTTTGCACAGCCCTTGATGTTCACGTCAATGGTTGCCTGCGGATTCTTCCAAGAACGAGCAACAGAACTCTGTGCTGCCAGATGAAAAATATAATGCGGCCGTTCCTGCTCCAATACTGCCTGAATCTGTCCCTTTTCTAAGATATTCACCGGAATAAAACGTCCTAAGCTGCTGCGTTCGATTGCTTCCCGTTCTTCCGGCAGCCCTGTAATGACAATCTCCCAGCCATAAGTATTTGCGAGATGGATTGCAAGATGTTTTCCAACAAATCCAGCACCGCCAATCAGCATTGCTTTCATAATCATTTCCCTTTCTTTTGAATGATATTGCAATTTTTATATTTATATTTGCTATAAAATAGAATCTTTCAGCACATCATAAACCTGCTGCATCACCACATCTTCTGCAAAAACCGTTTCGACTCGTTTCTTTGCAGCTGCTCCGTACTTGCTTCGCAAATCCGCATCCGATACCAGCGTTTGCATCGCCTTTGCCAGAGCAGTTTCCGATTCCGGCGGAACAGTCAGTCCTGTTTCTCCATCTAAGCTGACATATGGCACACCCGTTGGCAAAGCGGTATTGATGACAGGCTTTCCGTAAACCATCGCTTCCAATTGCACCAGTCCGAATGCTTCGCTGTTTGCCACGGATGGCAACACCAGAAAATCACATTCCTGCAAGGCTGCCCGTAAATCTGCATCGGACAGGCTGCCGAGAAAATGCACCGTGTCCATACCTTCTGCCATCTGCTGCAAGGTATCCTGTAGCTTTCCGCTGCCAATCAGAAACAATTCACAATTCTGCACCTGCTGCATCGCTTTCAGCAAAACCGTTACACCCTTATAATAAACCAATCGCCCTACAAACAACGCTTTGACGGCTTTCGGGTGATTGGAATGCGGCTGTAAAACCGGATACGCTGGGGCTGCCCGATAGGCTGCAAGGTCAATGCCATAGGGAATCACCTTGCATTTTTCCCGAACGGCTGGAAGAAATGCAGAACTGTCAATATGTCCCTGTGTTGCAGTCAGAATACAATCTGCTCGCCGGAGCAGCCACCGCAGCAATGGTGCGTAAAACCGCAGCAAGGTCTTCTGCTTGATGACATCGCTATGCCATGCCAGCACGACCCGTCCCCGATAGCCGGAAAGCAAGCACGCCAAATCTGCCAAAGGAAACGGCATATGAATCATCACCACATCCGCTTGTTTGGCATACTTCCGAAAATAGCGGAGAAACGAACCGGAGAGCGGACAAGAAAAATACGTCCCAATACTTCCGGCTCGCAGCACTGGAACACCCCCGATGGTTTCCCGTGCCGTTTTGCCCTTTTCCTGACAGACCAAAACTTGTACCTCTGCGGAAAACTGTGTCTGAAAATAGCGTGCATACTGCCGCACCAGCGTTTCAATGCCGCCAATATGCGGCGGATAAGCTTTGTTTACCAGTAAAATCCGAAGCGGTCTGCTCATCGTGTCAGTGCCTCCTGATAAACATCATAAAGGGCAGCGGCTGCGTTTTCCCAAGAAAACATTGCTGCTCGCCGCAAGCCCTCTTTTTGCAGTCGTTCCCGCAGTGCTGCATCTAGGAATAGCTTCTCCAGTCCCTGTGCAATGTCCTCGGTATGGTGTGGGTCAACAATCACAGCGGCATCGCCTACCACTTCCGGCAGAGAGGCTGCCCGTGTTGTCAAGACTGGCGTTCCGCATGCCATTGCTTCCAGCGGCGGCATACCAAAGCCCTCATAAACAGAGGGGAACACAAACGCCATTGCTCCGCACAGCAGCGGCTGCACATCTTCTTCTGGTACATATTCGGTAAATAACACATCGTCCTCTAAATGCAGCGTTTGCACCAGCTGATAAATGTGATTATTCCGCCAACCGTAACCGCCAGCTAGTACCAGCTGCGGTGCATCCGGATGTTGCTGCTTTAAGAGTGCATATGCCCGAATCAGGCGGTCTAAGTTCTTTCGAGGCTCTAATGTTCCCAGATAGAGAAAATAATTCGCCTGTAAGTGCATCCGCCGTTTCAGCTCTTCAATTGCCGGAGCAGCTGCCGGCGACATCGGAGAAAACCGCAGCTTATCCACACCACAGGGCACAACTCGAATCCGTTCTTCGGTCGCCGGAAAATACCGGATGATTTCCGTTTTGGAAAATTCCGAGTCGGTCACAATCAAATCTGCCCGATGCAGCGAACGCTGCAAGCCGGATTCCAACATGAAGCGTGTCCGTCCCCGTACGGTTTCCGGAAACGTCTTATAAACCATATCATGTACGGTTACAATTCGCTTTCCAGCAACTCCCGGCGGAATGATATAATTGAAAAAGTGTGTAATATCCACATCTTTTCCAAAAAATGCACGGTACGGCAGCGGAATTGCCGTGGTCATCAGACGGTACAGATAGCCGGAAAAATGCCCCTGTCGAACGCTGACATTTCGCTGCTGTTCGTAATAATACAGCCGTTTCCGTTTTTCTGCCCCATCGCCTTTGTCAAAAAACTGTAGGACATACTGCTCTTCCGGATGCAGCATCATCATCGCTTGTACCTGTCCGGCTTCACAATATCCAATTCCAGTCATGCGACTGCTGACCAATGGCAGTGCATCCAAGGCAATCCGCATGCCGTTCCCTCCTTTTTCTGCAAAATTGATTTACTGTACTTCTTTTTTTGCCAGTTCCAAGTCGTGGCGAACCATCCGTTCTACCAGTTCCTTGAACGAAATTTCCCGCTTCCAGCCGAGTTTCTCTTCTGCCTTTGCCGGATTGCCCAACAAGACCTGTACTTCTGCCGGACGGAAGAACTGCGGATTGATGGTGACAACCGTCTTGCCTGTCTTGCGATCCACACCAATTTCATCTGTACCGCTGCCCTGCCATGCAATTTCAATGCCCACATGAGCAAACGCAATCTCAACAAATTCCCGAACGGTACGAGTTTCATTGGTTGCAATGACATAATCATCCGGTGCATCCTGTTGAAGCATCAGCCACATTGCACGAACATAGTCCTTAGAGTGACCCCAGTCCCGCTTTGCATCCAGATTGCCCAGTTCTACATGATCCTGCAAGCCCAGAGAAATCCGAGCAGCTGCGGTGGTAATCTTTCTGGTGACAAATTCCAGCCCTCTGCGTTCCGATTCATGGTTGAACAGAATACCGGAGCAGGCAAACAGGTTGAAGCTCTCCCGATAGTTCTTGGTAATCCAGTGACCATACAGCTTTGCAACGCCGTACGGGCTTCTCGGATAAAACGGAGTCTTTTCCGTCTGCGGCATTTCCTGTACCAGACCGAACATTTCAGAAGTCGATGCCTGATAGAACCGGCAAGACGGCTTTACAAACTTGATTGCTTCCAGCATTTTTGTAACGCCCAGTGCGTCAATTTCAGCGGTTGCCATCGGCTGTTCCCAGCTGGTCGCAACAAAAGACTGTGCTGCCAGATTGTAAACTTCATCTGCCTGTGAAATCTGCATCGCACGAATCAGAGAAATTTCATCGGTCATGTCCGCATAGATGAAATGAATTTTTTCCTTGATGTGATCCACGTTGCCGTAATCAACGACGCTCTTTCTCCGCATCAGTCCATATACTTCATAGCCCTTTTCCAGCAGCAATTCTGCCAAATAAGAACCATCCTGTCCCGTAATTCCGGTAATCAATGCATGTTTGCTCATTGTTTTTATTTCCTCCTACTTCTACCTTTTTACCATTTATTTATTCTTGGTTGTCTTTATAACAATGCGTCCCGATTGCAAATTCGCAGGTTTTCAATGACCTTTTTCACGTCTTGCGTGCTGTCCTTTGCACAAATCAAGGTTGCATCTTCGGTATCAATCACAATCAGATTTTCCACCCCAACGGCTGCAATCAGTTTTTTCTGTCCGCAGATAATACTTCTCTGCGTGTTGACGGTGATGACATCGCCCTCAATATAGTTGCCATAATCGTTCGTCTTATTGATGCGTTCCATCGCCAGCCAGTTTCCAACATCATCCCAGCCAAAGCTGCCCGGCACGGTGAAAATCTGGTCTGCCTTTTCCATGATGCCATAGTCTACAGATTCGCTCGGGAATCCCTCATAGACCCGTTCCAAGGTATCTGAAAAGGCATCTGTTCCATCTGCTGCCGCAATCTCCATCGAGCCAGCGTAAACCGTCGGCAAGAACTGTTCCAGATTGTGCAGAATCGTGCTGCTCTTCCAGACAAACATCCCACTGTTCCAGAGGTAGCAATGAGCTGCCAAATATTCCTTTGCCGTGTCCAAATCCGGCTTTTCTACAAACTTCTCCACTGGATAAACGCCCGGCATATGGGATTCTGAACGGTTCGCAAAGCGAATATAACCATAACCCGTTTCCGGATACGTTGGCGGAATGCCAATGGTAACGAGCCGCTCGCCCTGCTCTGCAACGGCGATTGCCTGCCGCAATGTGTCTACATACAGGGATTCATAACGAATCAAATGGTCAGACGGCAATACCAGCATCATGGCTTCCCCGCAGCGTTTCTGAATCACCGCTGCCGCCAGTCCAATACAGGGAGCTGTATTACGGCTGCATGGTTCGGGCAGAATGTTTTCTGCTGGCAGTTCCGGCAGCTGTTCCTGCACAAGGGCAGCATACCGCTGATTGGTGACTACATAAATGGCATCCATCTCCAGCAAGGGCTTCAGACGGTTGACCGTCTTTTGCAGCATGGTTTCCTTGTCCGCTGTCAGGGAAAGGAATTGTTTTGGTTTTGCCGTGCGGCTGCGTGGCCAGAAGCGTTCGCCCCGTCCACCTGCCATAATAACAGCAGTCAATTTCATGATGATTTGTTCTCCTTTTTTTCCTCGGAAGCAGCTGCCTCCGGTTCTGCCACGTGTTTTTGTACGGGAATATGGGTCTGCTCATGCAGTTCCTCGTTTGACTCTCCCGGAAAAAGTGCCGTCTTGATGGTCATCAGCAAAATCTGCAAATCCAGCAGCAGAGAATACTTTTCAATATACATCAAGTCCATTTTCAGCTTGTCGTACGGGGTTGTATCATACAGCCCGATAACTTGTGCATATCCCGTCAAGCCTGCCTTTACCCGCAGACGAAATGCAAATTCCGGCATCTCTTCTTCGTATTTTTCTGCCAGTTCCGGACGTTCCGGTCTTGGCCCAACGACTGCCATATCACCCTTGAAGATGTTCCAGAGCTGCGGCAACTCGTCCAGCCGACATTTTCGGAGCACTTTGCCCACACGGGTGATGCGGTCATCCTCGCTTTTTGCCAGCTGTGGACCATGTTCTTCGGCATTGCAGACCATGCTGCGAAATTTATAAACATAGAATGGTTTGCCGTTGTACGTCAAGCGTTTCTGCCGATAGAGCACTGGCCCGCCATCATCCAATTTAATGGCGATACAGACCCCAATACTCACCAGCAGTACCGGCACTGCTAAAATCAGCGAAAATGCCAAATCAAACAGCCGCTTTACAAACCGCTGTTCCAGCCGCAAGCCACTGTTTCGACAGAGCACCAACGGCGTATCAAACAAGCGAATCTCTTCGCCGCCTCGGATGATGATATCTGAAATCTTCGGAACAATGTAAGTTCGCATCTGCCGAGAGAAACAGTATTTCAAAAGGTCATTTCGCAGCTGCCCCGGCACATCGCAGAGAATCACGCCTTCATAGTTTGCAATCGTTTCCACAATGGCGGATTTTTCCTGATGGCTATCCACACAAGCACAAATCATATATTTTTCCACACGCTGGCTCATTTTCAACACCAGCTCTGCGGCTGCCCGGTCGCCATAGACAACGACAAGCCGCCTTGGCGGGTAAATCTGAAAATAAAGCTTGTTGCAGAAAAAAATCCACAGCAGCAAGATAATCAAATCAATGCCCATTAAAATCACAAACGGCAAGAGCCTTGCAAAATGTCGGCTGATAAGGCTGACTTGTAAATATGTCACCAAATTCACGCAGAATAGGGAGAGCATCTGACTATAAAACGAATCACTTCGCTTTAAATAGCCCACTTTCAGTCCGCCAAACGCCTTTCCAAATAACAGTACCAATACCGCATATAATAAAATCATGACCCAGTTGCCACGCCGATAAAACGGCAGCAACAAAAAATCACTATAAAAACGATACCAAATAAATGCGAAGCAGCCCGTCAAGGCTGCCAGTAAAACACCAATCGAGCAAAAGGAGAAAACGCCACGATATTGGTCACGATTTTCCACAAATGCTTTCTTTTTTTGGCACATATGGGATTCACCACCTGTCGGTCATTCCAAAATATCAAGACTATTATAGCAAAGCAGGGGGACAGTGTCAAGCATTTCCGAAATTTTCACCATCTTCTCACAATGCAAAACCCGTCAAAATCCGTCATTTCTGAAAAAAGAGAAGCAGAACCGCTTGCACGATTCTGCTTCTCTCTTTCCAATGAACCAATAGTCAATTAGCGATTTGAACGCAGCCGCCGAAGAATCATACGGATTCGCTGCGGCTGTAAGTAATTTTTGACGGTATGCAAAAATGTAACCATTGGGGAAACTGTTACTTTCACATCCTGTTGATGAGAAGGCACTTGCCCGACCAATACATTATCAACTTCCGGACATTGCAGCAGCATGCTGCAAAGTTCCATCACGGCTTCTTTTGTCCAAGCCGAATCGGAATCGGAAATTGAAAAATCATACCGCTGTGGTGATACCTGTCGGCAAACCAGCCAAAGAGCAGCAGATTGTTCTTCTGAATGGAAGGAACAATTCTGTTCTTTCAGGTGATTCTTCATGATGGTTGCCATATAGGAATCCCCCGCTGTTTGCGGTGTTTTTACCGTCACCATAATCCAATTTGGTGTACTCATCGTTTTTCCTACCTCTTATTCCTGATTTCTGCCAAAAATCATGTCATTTTATCCAGTGTCGATTCGACACACTTAGGAGATCGCATAAAAATAGAAATAATCTGAATCGCCGGCGTACTGTACGGCAATACAATCCTGAATGGGATACCCCTTTAACGGATAAACCAAAATTGTATAAACACGGTCACTTTCTGACTGAATGGCAACAGAAAATCCGGCAAGGTCATCCAAATCTTCATAGGAAACCGCACTATAGTCGGTCTGATAATGCACGCCATTCCAACGGGCATACTGAAAATCAAAAAGCGAACCATAAGTTGCAACGCCACGGAATGTTGTGGTAGTGGTTTCTGGTTCTTCGATTGCATTCGTTTCCACAGCAGTGGTTGTGAGAACGGGGGCTGGCTCAGTACAAATTGGTTCTGTCTGAATTGGCTCTTCTGGTGGTTCTTCGATTCCGGTATCTGGCTCTTCTATGATTGCAGCTGGTGGCTCAGCAGTCTGTACCGTCGTTGTCTTACTAGCGGTAACCGTCTGTTTTGCTGCGGAAGCGGTTGTCCGCAAGGTAGTCTGTGTTTTCGTTGTGGTTTGAACTTGTAAAGTTGTTGTTGTCTGTGCCGGCAAGGTATGTGGTGTAGTCGTTTCCGCCGACTGTTCGCTGACAGATGGTGCTGGCAACAATTCCGCTGTTCGGCGGTCAGTGAGGTGCAGCCCTGCCAACGCAACCGTAACGGTCATACAGCACAGTGCAGCGGCACGGGCAAATGTTCCAAACGAACATCGCTGTAAGAAGAACGGTGGTTTTTTGGATGCTGTTTGCGGCGTTTCTGCCTGCATTTTTTGCAGGATTGCTTGCTTCATCCGTTCTTTCGCCGCTTCATCCGGATTGAGATTGTCCCAAATGGCTTTCCAGTCCTGCTGCATATCCGTCACCTCCGATCTTTTTTTGGAGTGCTTCTCTGCCTCGCTTGAGGAGCGAACGCACTGTGGATTCTTTTTTTTGCATCATTTCTGCAATTTCCTTGCAGGAATACTCTTCATAATAATAGAGATATAGAACTGTTTTATATTTTTCCGGCAGCTGCATGAGGGCTTTCAAAACTGCAGTTTCTTCCGGCGTTTGATTGTCGGATTTTAACACTTCTTCCCAATCTTCTACTTCTTGTCGTTTTTGCCACAGCCAGCTGTGCAGCATATTCTTGCAGACGTTGGAAGCAGTTACCACTAACCAGCCTCTTAAATGGGCATCGTTTTCCAATGGCTTTTTGGATTGCATCAGCCGCAGGAAGGTTTCCTGAACAGCGTCTTCGGCATCGGTACGATTTTTTAAAAAGCTGTAGCAAATGCGATAAACAGCGTCAACATGCTGCACATAAAGTTCCGTAAACGCAGCCTCATCCAGCGGGTTGACGCTTTGCATGGTCATTCCCTCCCTACTCGTCCCAATTGCATGCAATCAAGACTTGTTTTCTCTGCATTTCTCCTTTCATTATACCACGATTCCTATTTGATTGCTACAGCACAATATGAATCAATTTTGAACAACTCATAAAATGTTAAATATTGACCAAATTTCGATTTTTTCATCTGTATTTGTCTTTTTTACAGGAAAAACAAAAAATGCGGACACAGCATCGGGGAGAATCTGCAATCCGCATCATTTTTGCCAAAAAACACAAGTGGTATGTTTCTGTTTTCCCAATCCCAGACCATTTTTCCAGAATGGTCTGTCCTTTCCGGACTGGTTCCTCGTACCGCACAGTGCAATCCCCCATCACACCGCCCTTTCTCACGGCTTAGAGGAGCAACAGAACCGCATACTTCTTGTTCACACGGCAAGACCTGCCGCAAAAAATCCCTTCACTATAGATACAATTTTGTGGCAGGAAAAGTTGCAAAATCTGCAAAAAATTTTTTTATTTTTTTGCTTTTGTAGGAATGCACAAAACAGACATCTGATTCTTATGCAACTTTCATAGAAATATCCGTAAAAAAATCTGGTTCTTTTTGAAAAAAGCGTTTTCTTTTTCTTTTTTTTATGGTATAATAAAATTGTGCATGCAGTGCCTGCAACCCAGCCGCTGCTCAGTTCTGCCACTGTCTATTCTGTTGCAGAACGAAATTTATCACACCAAGAGGAGATGCTATGAATCAATACAAACGGCTCGCCGCCAACACCATAATTTTTGCAATTGGTTCGTTCGGCTCTAAAATCTTAACGCTGTTTCTGACAAAACTCTACACTGCCAACATCAATCCGGCAGACATCAGCACCAAAGAACTGCTCGAACAAACTGCAAACTTTTTAATTCCAATTGTTACGTTTTCCATCACAGATGCGATTCTACGATATGGACTGACCCGAAATTATGACAAGGGGAAAATTTTCACATCCTCTTATCTGGTACTTGGTTTGGGTGTCTGTGTCATGCTTGCCCTGTCGCCGCTCATGCGACTATTGCCCTATACAAGCGGCTATCTATGGCTTTTAATGCTCTATGTGTTTATGTCCTCACTGCGTTCCATTCACTCGCAGTTCGTGCGAGCGAGGGGCATGGTCACGCTATTTGCATTTGATGGCATTCTTGCCACGATTACGTTATTCATCTTCAATGTCATTTTCATTGCACTACTGAATATGGGCATCACGGGCTTCCTGCTCTCTGTCATTTGCTCCGACTTCCTATCTGCGGTTTTCTTGTGGTGGATTGCAGACCTTCGGAAATATCTCCATCGAAAATACATCAGCCCAAAAATGACAAGGCTGATGATTCGCTTTTCCATTCCGCTGATTCCAACTACCCTGCTTTGGCTGGTAACGGGCTTTTCTGACCGGCTGTTTCTGCGGTATATGGACGGGCCTCCGAATTTAGTTGGCGATACTGCCGCTGGTATCTACGGCATTGCTTCCAAATTGCCGAACTTGATTTCTACTGTTTCCACGGTATTCTATCAGGCATGGAATATGTCCGCCATCCTGGAAAACGATTCTGCAAACCGCAGCCACTTCTACAAACAGGTTTTCTCTGCTTATGAGTCATTTCTTGTCATTGCCAGCTCAGTTTTGATTGTGTTTGTCCGTCCGTTTTCCGACTTGCTGATTAGTACCAGCACGTACACGGAATATGCGGATGCCTATCGATATACACCAATTCTGATTATTTCCGTCTTTATGATGTGTTTGAATCAGTTCTTCAGCAGTATTTATGCTGCTTCGCAGCATACCTCCCACTCATTCTGGACAAGTCTGGTCGCTGCAATCGTCAACCTGATTCTGAACTGGCTGTTGATTGGAACACTGGGCATTTCCGGTGCAGGTTTTGCAACCTTTGTCAGCTATCTGGTCAGCTATCTGATTCGTGTTGTCGATACCAAACGGTATGTGCCGTTCCACATCGACCACACACGATTTACATTGAATCTCGTTCTGATGTTTGCGATGACATTCGTCACCATTCAAACACCGCCAGCTTGGCATTTGATTGACGGGGTTCTGCTGACATTTACTGTTTTGTATAACTTCAAAGATTTGGTTTCTACGGTTCGGAGAGTATTGAAACGGGGATAAATGATTCTTGGGCAATGAATTGCGTATGATTCGGCAAAATCACTTTGCTCTTTGCCTGTGTGCTGTTCGCCGGGGGGTGCGTTGTCTGAATTGCTTATGAATAATTTCTTAGATTGCAGTTTGTTTGAAGTTTTTTGTTTTTTAGAATGGCGAACAGCATTTACTGATTTCTCTTAGATTTTCATACGATCTAATCAATACCTCTGTTAAGGGGGACAGCTTGTCCCCCTATTTAGAGGATGCCCTGCCCTTTTGTCCCTTCGGGACATTTCCCCACACTGTGGGGAATCACCCCTCCGCCGAGCTGAGCCAGCTCGACCGCAGTTCGCCTGCGGCGAGAAATGTTTCATTGTCTATCAATCCATCAATCCAATCATTCTATAGAAAGGTCGTGTTTTTATGGCAACACCGCACAATCAAGCAAATCCTGGTGAGATTGCAAAAGTCGTTCTCATGCCTGGTGACCCATTACGGGCAAAATTCATTGCAGAAACCTATTTAGAACATCCTGTCTGCTACAACACCGTTCGGAACATGCTGGGCTATACGGGCACTTATCAGGGCGTTCCGATTTCCGTACAGGGCAGCGGTATGGGTATGCCGTCTATGGGCATTTATTCCTATGAACTGTTTCACTTCTATGATGTAGATGCCATCATCCGCATTGGTACTGCTGGCGGTGTTGCAGATTCTGTCAAGCTACGAGATTTGGTGCTGGGAATGGGTGTCTGCACGGATTCCAACTATGCAGCACAATACAACCTGCCGGGCACATTTGCCCCGATTGCAGACTTCTCCCTGCTGGAAGCGGCAGTTTCTGCGGCAAGAACACTGAAAAAGCCGTTCCATGTCGGAAATTTATGCTCCAGCGACCACTTCTATACGGAAAATGACCCCCTGCCGAAATGGGCAAAGATGGGCGTTTTAGCGGTAGAGATGGAATCGGCTGCCCTCTATTGCAATGCGGCAGAAGCTGGCAAGAAAGCCCTCTGTATCACGACAATTTCAGACTGCCCATTGCGGAATGAATCCACTTCCGCCGAAGAACGACAGACCGCTTTCACCGATATGATGGAACTGGCGTTGCAGACTGCTGTTTCTGTACAGAAATAAGAAAGTTTTCTCTTTTTTCAGAATTCTTTAAGTATATTCTGCTATACTAGAAGCTGGAATGAACTTCCAGCACTTCCCCAAAGTGTGAAAACCGCTGCACGGTGACGCTCGTGACAGCGGTTTTTTTACGCCTGGAAGCATCTGCATTTCTTGTTCGCAATTTTTCTCTTGTAATTCTACCGAAAATATGCTATAATAAAGAGAATCGCAGCCCTATCTCGGCTGCAATCAGCAAATTAGGAGGGATTTCCATTGGCAGCAAAACCATATTACATCACAACCCCGATTTATTACCCGTCCGGCAATCCGCATATCGGACATTGCTATACAACGGTTGCTTGCGACTCCATCGCTCGTTACCGCCGGATGCAGGGCTATGATGTCATGTTCCTCACCGGTACCGATGAACACGGTTTGAAAATCGAACAGAAAGCCGCTGAAAAAGGCGTTACCCCAAAGGAATATGTAGACGAAATCGTAAAAACATTCAAGAGCCTTTGGTCGTATATGAACATCAGTTATGACCGCTATATCCGGACAACGGATGATTATCACATTGAAACCGTACAGAAAATCTTCAAGGAACTGTACGACAAGGGCTATATCTACAAGGGCAAGTATCAGGGAAAATACTGTACGCCATGTGAAAGCTTCTGGACAGAATCCCAGCTGGTAGACGGCAAGTGTCCGGAATGCGGCAGACCAGTCATTGAGGCAGAAGAAGAGGCATATTTCTTCAAGATGTCCCCATTTGCTGACCGCATCACCCACCTGTTGACCGAAACCGACTATTTACAGCCGAAAACCAGAGCAACCGAACTCGTCAACAACTTCATCAAGCCGGGTCTGGAAGACCTCTGCGTTTCCAGAACCTCTTTCACTTGGGGCATTCCGGTTACCTTCGACCCGAAGCACATTGTCTATGTTTGGGTTGACGCTTTGTCAAACTATATCTCTGCACTGGGCTTCTATAACGATGCTTACCACGATTATGACCGTTTCTGGCCAGCAGATGTGCACATGGTTGCAAAGGATATTATGCGATTCCATGCAATCATTTGGCCTGCGATCTTAATGGCTTTGGATTTGCCGTTGCCGAAACATCTGGCAGTACATGGCTGGATTACGTTCAATGGGCAGAAGATGAGTAAATCTCTGGGCAATGTCGTAGACCCATTTGTACTGGGTGAACGCTATGGTGCAGATGCAATCCGGTATCACATTCTCCGGGAAATGGCTCTGGGTTCTGACAGCTCGTTCTCCAACGAAGTTCTGATTACCAGAATCAATTCCGACCTTGCAAACGGTCTGGGCAACTTGGTTTCCCGTACGGTTGCCATGGTGGACAAGTATTTCAATGGCACACTGCCGGAAGACCGAGAAGCTGGCGAATTTGATGATGATTTGATTGCAACCGCAACCGCTCTGCGGGAAAAGGTAGACGGCTTTATGGATCAGACACAGCTGAACCATGCTTTGGCTGAAATCTTTAAGGTTGTTTCCCGTGCAAATAAGTACATCGACGAAACTGCACCTTGGGTTCTGGCAAAGGACGAAAGCAAAAAGGCTCGTCTGGCAACCGTTCTGTACAACCTGCTCGACACCATTCGGATTATCTCGACATTGCTCTCTGCCTTTATGCCGACCACAATGCCGAAGGTTTGGGAACAAATTGGTGCAGGCGAAGCAGACCACACCTATGAAAACGCTGCATCGTTTGGTGTTCTCCCGAAGAATGTCACGGTACACAAGGGCGAAATTCTCTTCCCGAGAATCGACGTAGAAAAGGAAATCGAAGAACTGAACGCCATCATCAAGAACAACGAACCGCAGCAGCCAGCAGAAGAAGAAGCTGCTCCAGTTGCAGAACTGGCTCCGGAAATCACCATTGACGATTTCGCAAAGGTTGATTTGCGGATTGCAAAGGTCGTAGCATGCGAAAAGGTGAAAAAGTCGAAAAAGCTGTTGAAATTGCAGCTGGATGACGGCATGGGCGGCAGACAGGTTGTTTCTGGTATTGCACAGTGGTACAAGCCGGAAGACCTCATTGGAAAGAAAATCATTCTGGTTGCAAACCTCAAGCCGGCAAAACTCTGCGGCGTAGAGAGCAATGGTATGATTTGTGCGGCAGATGCTCCGGATGGCAGTGCAAGTGTAGTCTTCCCAGACCAGAGCTTGCCTTGCGGTGCAAAGATTCGATAACTTCCACATTGCAATTTTCATAAAAATACAAAAAGAACCGTTGATGCAAGGAAAAACAACCTGCATCAGCGGTTCTTCTGTTTATTTGGGCTCTGTCAAAATCACCCGATAACCATCGTGCCATGCGTGAATATGGTCTGGATGGGCTTTTGCGTAGGTGAACATGGTTTCCGCCAGCCCCTCCCGCAGGAACGCCTGCAACTGCTCTACTTCATGCATCTGCACGCCTGTACACAAATCTGAAATGGAAATGCAAACCGTTCCGTTCGCTGTTCGCATCAGCCGAAACGGCCAAACTTTACAATCAAATGGTTTGTCCTGCTCCGATAAACCGCAGCCATGCTCCGTCAGCACCGGACAGGCATATAATTCCTCGCCTTTGAGCGGCGGTGCAGCAAAGGTTTGTTCTGCTCCAACAGGAACAAACGCTGTTTCTGGGCGGTATTTCTGAATCGCTGCTACCGTTTCCGCTGGCAACACAGGCAATTCCCAGATGTCACTTGCATCAAACTGGCAGCACAATTGACACGCTGCACAGGTCGTTCGAGATAAAATCTTTTTCAACATTGCATCCAATTCCTTTCGCCCTTTCCACAATGAACTGTGGAAACTTTTGTATTTGACAAGAACATTCCACAATTTTAATTGCAATCATCGCTCCAAATAAAACATGATACAAAAAGGGACTTTCTATCCAGAAAGCCCCTTTTTCAACTTGTAATCCTGAAAAATCTCGCTTACTTTTCGAGCGGTACAACCCAGTTGAACGGATCCGGCAACTTGCCCCACTGAATACCCGTCAGGGTATCGTAAATTCTCTGAGAAATCTTACCAATCTTATTGTTGTTGATTTCCATCACCTTATCATCCCACTTCAGATGACCAACCGGAGAAATAACGGCTGCAGTACCTGTACCAAAGACTTCGTCCAGCTTGCCTGCATCATAAGCATCTGCAATTTCCTGAATGGTGATCCGGCGTTCTGATACCGGCAGACCCCAGCTCTTGCACAGTTCAATGGTAGACTTTCTGGTGATACCAGACAGAATCGAACCTGTTTCCAAAGATGGTGTAACGATTTCGCCATCAATTACAAAGAAGATGTTCATTGCACCAACTTCTTCGATATACTTCTGTTCTACACCATCCAGCCACAGAACCTGAGAATAGTTCTGCTTATGAGCATCATCCTGGCTGTGCAAAGAAGCAGCATAGTTACCGCCAGTCTTTGCATAACCCATACATCCACGAACGGTACGAACGTACTTGTCTTCTACATAGATGTTGACCGGATTCAGACCCGATGCATAGTATGCACCAGACGGAGAAAGAATAATCATAAACAGATACTGTGCACCCGGACGAACACCCAAGAACGGGTCAATTGCAATGATAAACGGACGAATATACAGGGAAGTACCTTCCAGATGCGGTACCCAATCCTTTTCCACTTCCAGCAGTTCCATCAGGCACTGCATGCCCAGTTCTACCGGCAATTCCGGAATGACCAGACGTTCATTGGAACGGTTCAGACGTTTAAAGTTTTCTTCCGGACGGAACAGCTGAATTTTATCATCGGCAGTCCGATAAGCCTTCAAGCCTTCAAATACAGTCTGACCATAATGGAAGCACATTGCTGCCGGACTCAGGCTGATGTTATCATACGGAACAATTTCCGGGTCGTGCCAGCCCTGACCTTCGTCATACGGCATAATCAGCATATGGTCGGTAAAGATATGACCAAAGCCCAATTTGCTTTCATCCTGCGGCTTTTCCTTTAAGGTTGCCGCTAACTTTTTCTTGATTTCCATGATACAATCCCTCTTTTTTCATGATGGTAACAGAAAACAGGAGGAAAAACTGCTGCTTTCTGCTATTTAATCCTATTATAGCACAAATCTGCACCGTTTGCAATTCCATTTGCAAAAAAAAATCGGAAAATTACAAAAAAAATCAGGTACAGCGATTGGATTCGCTGCACCCGATTCGGTTCTTTTGTCAGCAGATGCTACTTACTTCAGGAACAGGCTGAGAATGATGTCTGTTCCGAGTTTGATTCCACCGCCAACAAGCACACATAGCAAAATCAATCCGAACAAGCCGCCCATACAACACACCTCTTTCTTAAAAAAAACGACCGGCTTTCTGTTTTCTTACAAGTGCATTGTATCATTCCAATTATTCAAAAATGATAAAACTGCTGATTTTTTGGCTCAAAAACAAACCCAGACAGAATCTCTGTCCGAGCTGTTTTTCAGAATCCTTTTTCTTCATCTTCTTATAGGGGTGTGCTTGATTATAAAATACAGTATTGTTAGACTTTTATACTGTTTCTGCTGGCTGCTCCACATCGTCTATGATGTTTGGACTGGTACACCCGTTGTGCAGGTTGTTCCCGACTGTTTGCAGGCATCACAACGCCAGTCCTGATAAAGATACACTGTACAATGTCCCAGATGTTTATTTCCGTGAGAATGATGGAAAGCTAGTGTTCCAATTACACAATTGTCTTAAGATTTGGCTTTGTTTCGTAGAACACCTTTCTACGATATTTTGGGGCAAATACAATGTGGTACTTGCAATTTCACTTCGAATGTGATAAACTATGTATGTCATTCACTTTGTGATGACCTCCTTTTGATTATTTTTGCAGTTGGTAGCCGCAATCTTATTATAATCAAAAGGAGTTCTTTTTTCAAAACCCATCGCTATGCTATAAGCTCTTTTGAACCCCCGACCTAGCCGGGGGTTTTCTTATTACAAAAAAGACCTGCTCCACAAAATACAGAGCAGGTCTTTTTCAACTCATTTTGAATGAATCCAGCTTTTATAGAGATTCTTTCTTTGCAGCAGCTTTCTTCATAAAGGATTCGCTCTTTACCAAGAACCGCTTATGCGTGCAATGTCCCACTTCGCCAACTTCATCGGATGCAGTAATGGCAAATGTGATTTCCCGACCAGATACCGCTGTAATTTCTGCGGTTGCAGTGACGGTCATGCCCTCTGGTGTAGCTGCGGTATGTGCCAAATCCAACGCTGTTCCAACGGTGGTTTCGCCATCCTCCAGAAATTCTGCAACAGCTGCACACGCTGTCTTTTCCATCAGTGCTGCCAGCATTGGTGTTGCGAATACCCGCAATGAACCGCTGCCAACAGTCACGGCAAGCTGTGCCTCTGTTACCTGCACGCTGGCAGATGCCTTTGTTCCAATTGTAATGGGCTGCATAAAAATGCCTCCTGTTCTTATTTTTCCAGAAAACACAAGTTGTTTTCTTTATTCCGTATCCGTATTTGTAGAGCTGTCCGGTTCTTCTTCCTCCACCGCATCTGGTGACAGCATATCGCCCAGAATCCGGTCATAGGTCAGCGTATCCAGCTTTTCATTTCGTTCCTGTCCCGGTGCATAGTTGGTGGAGTAAACCGGTGTTACCGGCATTTCATCCATCATGCTCTGTGTAAAGGAATCCTTCGGCATGCCAACTTCCTGCATCATCACATATGGCAGATAGAAAACAGAAACTTCTTCCTGCGGCTGTACCTTTGTCATGTCCAAACCAAAGTTGTTCCACATGACATACTTCTGTTCATAGAGTGTACTGCAATTCTCACTGGTGATTCCCAGCTGTGCATAAATGCCATCTTCGCCCCGCAAGGATGGGAAATGGTCACCGATAAACAGCACAATTGTCGGTTCGTCCAGCTTGCTCAGACGGTCAATGAAATCTGCCAAACCATCCGAAGAATGCTTTACCCACTGCAAATAGTTGTCAAATTCTGTTGCACCTGTTCCCTGATTGTATGGCTGGTGGTTCTGCATTGTGGTTGCATGCAAATACAGCGGTTCATCAGTATCTGTAATCAGCTGTTCGATCTGATTATAAACGGTATTGTCATCAATATACGTTCCATACAGGTCAACCGGTACAGTGAAATCATCTTCAAAAATCATGGTATCGAATGAGAACCGGCTATAAATTGAACGACGGTTGTAGAAACTGCCTTGGAATGGATGAACATAAGCGGTAGAATAACCCTGTGCCTTATAATAGGATGGAATGGTCGGCTGCTGCCGTTCAAGCAGCATTCTCTGCGGCATATTCGGGTCATTCAGTGACTTTACAGGCAGACCAAACAGCAGTTCAAATTCTGTCCGAACCGTATAGCTTGCATAAGTCGGTGCAATCGCAGTGCCAGAAACACCCTTGGCTGCAACTTCGTCCAGACCAGCATATACATCATCCGGAATGTTCAGTTCGTCAAATACTCGAAAATCGGCATAGGATTCTGACATGATTTCAATGACATTCGGTTTTACGCCGTCTTTGAAATTGGCTTGGTCGGTTACTTCGTCCAGATACTGGGCAACAGTAGAATCTTTGTCTTCTTCATAGGCAACTGGTTCTTGCAGCTGATTCGCAATGTTTTCTGAACCCGTTTGCATAAAGAATGCCAAAAAGCCGTTGTTTTCAAATTTTTCATTCAGAATAAAGGTATTATCTGCCTTGGAAACATCCACACCGAAAAAAGCGTAAACCGGTGTGGACAGGGTTGGTACTAAAATGACCAATGCACAAGCCAGCAAACAGGACAGCCCTGTAATCATTCGCCGCAGCCGCTTGGTGTGCAGCGAAAACTTCGGATTAAACCAAAATGACACCACAATATATGCCAATACAATGCCAACAAAAATAATCAAACGAGGCGTAATTTTAATGTACGCAAAAGACGTTAAACTCTTGACACTGCGAAACAGTTTCATATCTGTCATGATCAAGTGGTTGCCATTCGTGTTGTATTTGAATAGCTCTGTAATACTCAGTGCCATATACAACACGCTTTGCAAGAGCATGGCGAGCCATCCTTTCCGGAACAGTAGCAATGCCCCTAGGAAAATCAATCCGGCAATCAAAATGTTGAATAACATGATAGTCGGATGGTCTGCAATAAAAATGACCAGCTTGCTGAGATATTTATCTTGGTTCAGCTCAGCCATGCAGACAATGAAAATCGGAAACAACAACAGCAACATGCGATTGGTCATCGTGAACCGCAGTGTGTTCTCATTCCGCCGTTCATTACAGGCACAAATCTTTGCCCGCAATGCAGAAATAATCTTATGTAGCGACTCCATAACGGAACAATTCCCCTTTCAATGATGGATAAACTGCCGATTTTACGGACAGTTTTTCGTTTTTTCGCTTTTGTGCTATCCTTTACTATAGCACAAGTTGCAGAAAACTGCAAGTCTTCCTTTTATCATTTTTCCGCTTTTTTTAGATTTTCGTGAAAAGTGAAAAAAGCCTTTCTTCTCCTGCTGATTTTTTGTATATTTTCGTTAGATTTTACAATGCTTTTCCACGTCTTTTTATAGAGCGGCTGCATCCGCTTTTCCACAGACGATTCCAAAACCATCCACGCTTTCCACAATTTTATGTTGTCCGTCTGAAACGGGCGTTTAAAGCAGTCTGTCCGTGAAAATCCGAAAAATTTTCTCAAAATGAGTAATTTTTTCAAAAAAGGCTTGACAATCTTTCCAAAACGAATTATAATAAGATTCACACGTTACTCATTTTGAAAAATATGAAAGGAGATTCCCCTCTTATGAATGCCATGTTAGAAGCCTATCGCAACAGCTGCAACCAACTGACCATTCGCATTTCCGAATTATCACAGCAAATTCAACAGACCTGCTCCCAAACAGAAGCGGATTGCCTGAATCACCGCAAACACCTGCTCCAAACAGAACGCTTGGAATTACTCCGGGATATGCAGGACATGCAGCCCTATGTAAGGGGGAATGTGCATGAACCATAAACGCTTTCATCTCCCGATTGAGTTAATTACCGATTCCCATTCACAGGAACAGAAAGCGAACCAATGGTTGGAATTTTTGATAGAAAATTGCTTAACTGCAAGACAAAAACAAATTCTTGTGCTATACTATTATGAGAAGCAGACACTCCGAGAGATTGCCGCTCAACTCGGCATTACCGAATCCACAGCCTGCCGCACGAAAAATCGTGCCTGTCGGCGGCTCTCTCATTATGCCTATCCAAATTCCATCCGAAAGGAGCTTTCCAACCATGAAGACCCCGATTTATGATGCCCTGCAAGCATATGCAGACCGTCAGCCCATTCGTTTCCATATGCCCGGTCACAAGGGGCATTCTGCCATTCCTGCTTGGAATCCACTGTATGCCCTGGATATTACAGAAATCTCCGGTGCTGACAGCCTGTTAGAAGCAGATGGCATTATTGCAGAAAGCGAACAGATTGCAACTGCTCTGTTTTTCTCTGCTGGAACGGTCTATTCCTGTGCCGGTTCTACGGGATGCATTCAAACGATGCTGACCCTTATGAAACAGGAAAACCGCACCATCATCGCTGCTCGAAATGTTCACCGCAGCTTTTTAAACGCCTGCATCCTGCTGGGCTTAACCGTCAAGTGGGTATATCCGGAAACCAATAACGGACTGCTCTCCGGACAGTATACCCCAGAACAGTTTGCTGCTGTGCTGGCGGAAACCGAAGAGCCTGCTTGCGTCTATGTGACTTCGCCGGACTACCTCGGAAAAACCGCTGACATCGCTGGCATTGCTGCCGTCTGCAAGCAATACAACGCTCGTTTCTTAGTTGATAACGCCCATGGGGCACATCTCGCCTTTCTCAAAGATGGCAAGCACCCCATTCAAAACGGTGCAGATTTCTGCTGCGACTCTGCCCACAAGACATTACCTTGCCTGACAGGCTGTGCCTATTTACACGCTGCCCATGAGGAGGATGTTCCACGCATCAAAGATGCGATGTCAATGTTCGTTTCTACCAGTCCTTCCTATTTAATGCTGCTCTCGCTGGATGTTTGCAATGCCTATCTAGCCGGAAAAATCCGCAGCGACTTGGAACGTATCTGCAAGCGAGCAGCTGCCCTGAAAAAGCGACTCTCGGAAAAATATGTCTTTCTGGACGGTGACCCGCTGCACCTGACCATTGATGCAGCTGCCTCAAAACTGGACGGTTTGGACTTGGCTGCTCGCTTGGAACGGGCGGACTGCGTGCCAGAATATGCAGACCGGGAAACGGTTGTACTATTATTATCGCCTTATAATGTGCCGGAAGAACTGGATGTTCTGGAAGTTACGTTGCATATGATTGTCGCCGAATCGTATCCGAAAACACAAACGGCGGAAATTTTACTGCCACAACCGGAAGTTGTTTGTAATATGCGAGAAGCCGCACTTGGTGCACAGGAGATTATTCCCGTTGCGGAAAGCATTGGTCGAATCTGTGCAGCAGTCAAAGTGCCCTGCCCGCCAGCTGTTCCGATTGTATGCAGCGGGGAACGGATTGATGCCCAGAGTGCAGCGGTTTTGCAGCATTACGAGATTTCAGAAATCGCTGTGGTGAAAGAGGTGGATTCAAAAGAATCTATAGCACCTATTGCGGAAGAAACGGATTCAGAAACAGAAGCAACCACATCAGAAGCGTAAAAATAAATAGTATCAAACAGCAAAAAGCGGCGGTGCTCAAAGCACTGCCGCTTTTCTGTATGATTATGGGAAAGGTTCAGCCTGTTTGTTTAAATTAATACATGCCGCCCATGCCGCCTGCCGGCATTGCCGGAGCTGCTGGTTCATCCTTCTTGATATTTGCAACTGCACTTTCTGTGGTCAATACCATAGATGCAATCGATGCTGCGTTCTGCAAAGCACTTCTGGTAACCTTTGTCGGGTCTACAATACCGCTGCTCAGCATATCGCAGTAAGTTTCGGTGTAAGCATCAAAGCCATAACCAACCTTGCGGCTTCTCCGAATCTTGTCGATGATAACGCTGCCTTCCAGACCAGCATTTGCTGCAATCTGACGGAGCGGTGCTTCCAGTGCACGCAGAATGATTTCTGCACCGGTCTTTTCGTCACCCTTCAGAGTCGGAACAAGCTTTTCAATTGCCGGAATTGCATTGATCAATGCCGTACCGCCACCAGCTACGATGCCTTCTTCTACAGCTGCCTTGGTTGCAGACAGAGCGTCTTCAATCCGCAGCTTCTTTTCCTTCATTTCTACTTCGGTTGCTGCACCAACATGGATAACTGCAACACCGCCGGACAGCTTACCAATCCGTTCGTGCATCTTTTCCTTGTCGAAATCAGAGGTAGAAACAGCAATCTGATTCTTGATTTCCTGAATCCGGTCTTCGATGTCTTCCTTCTTGCCAGCACCGCCAACCAGAATGGTGTTTTCCTTGTCGATAACTGCCTGGCTAACATGACCGAGCATTTCCAGTGTTGCATCTTTCAGTTCCATATCCAAATCCTTGGAGATAACCTGTGCACCAGTCAGGATTGCGATATCCTGGAGCATTTCCTTTCTTCTGTCGCCAAAGCCCGGAGCCTTGACTGCTGCACACTTGAATGTGCCACGCAGGTTGTTCAGGATAATGGTGGTCAGTGCTTCGCCTTCGATGTCTTCTGCAATGATTAACAGCTTCTTACCCTGCTGTACAATCTGTTCCAGCAGCGGCAGGATTTCCTGAATGTTGCTGATGGTTCTGTCGGTCAGGAATACCAGTGCATCATCATATACAACCTTCATCTTTTCCCGGTCTGTAATCATATACGGGGACAGATAACCACGGTCGAACTGCATACCTTCTACAACTTCACTGTAAGTTTCTGCGGTCTTGCCTTCTTCAATGGTGATAACACCGTCTGTTGTAACCTTTTCCATTGCTTCTGCAATCAGCTTACCAACCTTTTCATCTGCGGAAGAAATGGTTGCAACTCTTGCGATGTCTTCTGAACCGGAAACCTTCTTGGAATTTGCCTTGATGGTGTCAACTGCTGCATCTACAGCCTTTGCGATACCCTTGCGGAGTACCATTGGGTTTGCACCAGCAGCGATATTCTTCAGACCTTCGTGAATGATTGCCTGTGCCAGAACGGTTGCAGTCGTTGTACCGTCACCAGCTGCGTCATTGGTCTTGGTTGCAACTTCTCTTACGAGCTGTGCACCCATGTTTTCAAATGCGTCTTCCAGTTCGATGTCCTTAGCAATGGTCACGCCATCGTTTGTGACCAGCGGAGCACCGAATTCCTTATCCAGAACGACATTTCTGCCCTTCGGTCCCAGTGTGATCTTTACGGTGTCTGCCAGCTTATCAATACCAGCTACGATTGCATTTCTTGCATCTGCATTGTATTTAATTTCTTTTGCCATGATTCTTGCACTCCTTTTCTCAAATCAACGGATTGTTACCCTTATTCTACCACTGCGATGATTTCGCTTTCATAAACAACGGTCAGTTCTTCATCATTGTCCTTGATTTTCTGACCAGCGGACTTGCTCAGCAGAACCTTGTCGCCTGCCTTCACTGTCATCGGAATCAATGTACCAGTAGAAGCAACCTTTCCTGCACCACACGCAACAACAGTTGCAGTTGCATAGCTGCTGGAGGCAGCCTTTGTTGTCAGAATCAGACCGCCTACGGTCTTTTCTTCCTTTTCCTCTTCAAACTTTACGATGACTCTATCTGCCAACGGTTTCAACATAACGCTCTTCCTCCTATAAACTTTTATCATTTATCACTTGTATGCTGTTTGTGTTAGCACTCTTTTTTCCTGAGTGCTAATCTTATTATAGCAACTTTTCTGGAAAAATCAAGCCCAAACGCTGCCTTTTTTGCAAAATTGTATAGTTGCACAATTTTGCATGGATAATCGTTGAAAATTTATTGGGTATTTACAGCAATTGTGACGATTTTTCCAGTTCTATTTGAATTTCGCCGGTTTGCCAACAAATACATTTTAGATTTTTACAAATTTCATAATTTACATTTCATACATAAAAAAACCACATAAATTTCACCAAATAATTTCCATCCTGTGTTATCATACTGTTAACAGGCAATTTAAAATTTGCCACAAAAATCAAAAGAACTGTGAGGTTGTATGAATTATGGCATTAGAAAAAGTACTGGTCGTAGATGATGACCCAAATATTTGCGACGTCTTAATGATGTATCTGGAAAACGAAGGATACAGTGTCATTCTCTCCTATGACGGCGAAGAAGCATTGGTGAAGTTCAATGCCCTCAAGCCGGACATCGTTCTGCTGGATGTCATGCTGCCAAGTATGGACGGCTGGCAGGTTTGCCGGGAAATCCGGAAAAAGTCCAGTGTGCCGATTATTATGATCACAGCAAAGGGCGATACCTTTGATAAGGTGCTCGGTCTGGAGCTCGGTGCAGATGACTACATCGTAAAGCCGTTTGACACCAAGGAAGTCGTTGCTCGAATCAAGGCAATTGCAAGAAGAGTCAGTGCTGCTCCGGCTGAAACCGAAGTACGGGAAGTTCGTTATGACAAGCTTTCTGTCAACATGACTCGTTATGAACTGCGGGTAAATGGCAAGGTTGTTGACACGCCGCCGAAGGAACTCGAACTGCTGTTCTATCTTGCATCCAACCCGAACCGTGTTTACACCCGTGACCAGCTGCTGGATGAAGTATGGGGCTTTGAATACTACGGCGACTCCCGTACCATTGACGTACACATCAAACGGCTTCGGGAAAAGCTCGAAGGCGTTTCTGACAAGTGGGCACTCAAGACCGTTTGGGGCGTTGGCTACAAGTTTGAATCTGAAGAAGAAGAATAATGAAAGACCGTGCGAAAAAATCTCGCCGCTTTCATCCGCTTTCCCTGCGTTTAATCTGTACGGAAATTCTGGCAATGCTATTGGTGACAGTCATCACTGCGATTCTCAGCATTGTCTGGTATAAGGATTCTGTTTTTACTGCCATTGATAAAAATGACCGGGTGATGGCAACCAATCTGGTGCATCACTACGACCGGGAAAAATCAGCGACAGAAACCAGTGCAGAATGGATTCCGGACGGCTATGTACAGGATTTGTTCGACTGGACAACAGACACTTCTCATACTTTTTATTTTCTATTCGATGAAACTGGAACGTGTCTGATCTGCTCGGGACAAGTCAACTGCAATCGGTCAGAAATTACACTGAATCTGGATATTCTGAACGATGTTCAGATCAATGGGGAATATTTCTCGGATACACTTGCCATGCTGAATCCAAAGGAACCCCGTCCTATGATCAGCAATGGTTCTCCGGTGACGTTTACAGAACCGAACGGAACAGAAACGACTTACTATCTGTTCAGTAACACGCATACTTCTGTACTGGACTCATTCACATCTCTTACTTGGATTTATGGGATGTTGTGCTTCGCTGTTTTAACGGCCGCCCTCATTGCAGTTACCGTGTTCTTCCTGAACCGGAATCAAAAGCCGCTGGCACAGATGATGCAGGTGGCTCAGCAATGTGCAAGGGGCAACTACACGGAACACCTGAATCCGGGCAGCTTTGAAGAACCATCCTATGAGGATATGGCGTACAGCATCAATGAACTTGCTTATGCCGCAGAAAATGCGGAAAATCAGCGGAAACAATTCGTTTCCAATGTTTCCCATGAACTGCGAACCCCAATGACGATTATCAGCGGATATGTAGACGGCATGCTGGACGGCACTGTTCCCAAAAATAAGCGGATGCAGTATCTTTCGATTGTTTCGCAGGAAATGCAGCGACTGAAGATTTTGATTTCTTCTATGCTGAACCTGACAAAGTTCGACAATGGAACGATTGAGATTCATTATCAGCTCTTCCCCATTCAAGATTTGGCTTTCCGTACCATTTTGATGTTTGAAAGCCGTCTGGAAAAGCGGAATATTACGCTGGAAGGACTGGATTCTGAACCCGTACAGGTTTGGGGCGACCCCGACCTCATCGGACAGGTCATTTATAACCTATTTGAAAATGCAACGAAGTTCGTCAATACGGGCGGAACGATTACGTTCACCTTTAAAGATGAACCAAACAACACCAGCATTGCCATCCGGAATACCGGTGCAGGCATTTCCAAAGAAGAATTACCGAAAATTTTTGAACGCTTTTATAAGTCGGATGACTCCAGAAGCCACGACAAAACGGGGCTGGGCATCGGACTGGATATCACCAAACACATTGTGCGTCTGCACAAGGCACAAATTTCTGTGAGCAGCGAAGAGGGCGAATATACCGAATTTCTGATTCGTCTGCCGAAAAAGGATGCTCCGGCAGAATCGCCGACAGAGAATCCCGAAAAGCAGCCAAAAGATGCACGATAAAACAGGCAGACGATGGAATTTTTCTACATCGTCTGCCTGTTCTGTTATTTTGACTTGAAAGGAGTCTGTTTTCTGATGGAAGAACATCCGTTTTCTCCGATTCCGCAGCAGCAGCCTGCTCCACAACAGCAGTCCCCTGCACCGCCGCCCTATACACAGGTTTCCTCCTATGCAGTACCATCACCAACTCCGGAACAGCCGCAGCCTGCTGCACAAGTTCCGCCGCCGCCAGTTTATCCGCCGAACTTTGGACAACCACAGCCGGCTGCACCTTATCCGCCACAGCAGCCTATCTATCCGCAGATGCAGCCAATGCCTACTCCAAAACAGAAAAAACGGCGAACCAAACAGAAACCTTCTCCCGAACAGGCTCGCTTGACAAAATTGGCTTGGATTGCCATTTGGCTGGCGTTTCTGCTGCTGGTGTACTGCATCGCCAGCGACTTGTTCCGCTATTTTGAGATGGATGGTCAAACCCCAACTTTACAGCAATCACAATCTTCTACCTTGAATATTCAATATCAGGAACGCCCTGTTTCGGATGCCATTACACAACCGGATGAAAACGGAGCATACACGGTTGCAGGCGTTGCGGAGGCAGTCGCTCCCTCGATTGTTGAAATTACGGCTGCTTCCGGCAGCATGCCGACAAGCAGCGGCTCTGGTATTATCTTGTCGGAAGATGGCTACATTGTCACAAATGCCCATGTTCTGCAAAATAGCGACACGTTCTGGGTCACATTGAATGACTCTGATGAAGCCATTTCAGCGGACTGCATTGGAATGGACACCAAAACCGATTTAGCTGTTTTAAAAATCAACCGCACTGGGTTACCAGCTGCAACCATTGGCGATTCTGATTCCCTGTTGGTCGGTGAAGAAGTCGTTGCCATCGGCAACCCTGCCGGACTGACAGGAACGGTTACCAACGGCATTGTATCTGCTCTGCACCGGAAAATTAAAAGTGCATCCACAGGCTTTGAAATGGACTGCATTCAAACCAATGCTGCCATCAGTCCGGGAAACTCTGGCGGTGCGTTGGTGAACTTATACGGGCAGATTGTCGGCATTACTTCTTCTAAATACACCAATGCTTACAGCGGTTCTGCTTATGAGGGGCTGGGGTTTGCGATTTCTATCAATGCAGCAATGCCGATTCTAGAAGAGTTGACTTCGCAGGGCTATGTGTCCGGTCGGGTTCGCATCGGCATTACGTTCCGGTCGCTGGATATTACAGAGGTGCAGGAAGAGTTCCACGAAACTTATCAGCTAAGTGACCGGACACAGGTATCTGGGCTTTGGATTTCTGAAATTGCTGAGGACTGCGATATTTCCAACACAGAATTGCAGGTTGGCGATGTCATTGAACGGGTAAACGGCACGGAAACAGCAGATTATGATCAGCTGAATGCGGTTTTATCTGACTGCAAGGCAGGCGACTCCCTTACTGCGGATTGCTGCCGATATGATGAGAATGGGAAAAGATCTTCGTTTACGATTACATTTCAGCTGATGGAAGACCGGTCTGGGAATTTCTAAACTGTAGATGGTAATCGCTGGGAAATGATGTTCTTAGGGAAAACAAGCTAGTATGATTCGGCAAGGCTGGGGCACATCCCCAGCTTGCCTCGGGAACTGCAATTGCCCCTGAAACCTTGTAATCTCATTACAACCTTCTGACTTAAATGGTAATTGCAGTTCTATTCGTTGTTATTCTTAGATTTTTCCTTGCAGATTCTTGTGCAGTTGATTTGCTTCGCAAATGTGGGCTACTCGCCCACACCTCGGCAGCATTTTTGTAAAACTGCTGCACCGAAAA
>OIXA01000716.1_pt1 | contig 46679 bp, 30 predicted proteins | sample 1587721 | NCBI WGS metagenome assembly OIXA01 (sample SAMEA3888900, study PRJEB22519) | human gut metagenome | biome: human gut; feature: human-associated habitat; material: faeces | place: Denmark | collected 2013
TAACAATGTTTGCAGGTTAGCGGCTGCGCCGCTTAACTGCTGCAAACTTAGAGCGACGCGTCCCGCGTCGGGATAGAGAGGGACAGAGAAAGTAGGGTAAAACGAACCCTGCTAAATAATAGCTGCATCTTTTCCGACGCGAGACGCGTCGCCCCCATTAGAGCTTGCGTTTAGAGGTAGCGTATAGAGTTAGCGTTTAGTGATAGCGTTTAGTACTTGCGCTTTCATTCAGATTGACAGGTTGAAAAGTGGATAAAGGACGCAAGCATTGCCTATCTGTACATCAGCACATCAGCTCGCGATAACGAGCATGAGTGTCTGACCATTAGCATATTACACACATTGTCATATTAGCCATTCGTACCTCTGCACATTCGCGAGCGATAGCGAGCGTTACCACAATTATTTTTATTAACTTTGCACTCATGATAGCTACGCTTTCAATAGTCATTCCAACTTATAACCGCGAATGCACAACATTGGTGCGTTCACTTCAGCTGCAGGCCGAGAATATTGACGGCTTGCACTATGAGGTATTGGTAGCCGACGACGGGTCGACCGACAGTGCGGTGAAGCAAGCCAACCGCATGATACGCGATTGGGACAACTGCCGTTTGATAGAGTTGGAACAGAACATTGGAAGGGCATGTATACGCAACTATTTGGCACGCGAGGCCAAGTACCCCTACTTGTTGTTCCTCGACAGCGATGTGCAGGTTGTCGTGCCCGACTACCTGTCGCGCTATTTGCGCTGCAAGGGCGATGACGTAGTGTATGGTGGCGTGTGCATAGTGCCCAATGCCGAGCTTGCCGCACACAACTTGCGCTACCGCTATGAGTTGGCTTGTGAGCCACGCCACAGCGTAGAGCGCCGCAAGGTGTCACCCTATCAAGGCTTTCGTACGAGCAATTTCCTCATGCGTCGTGACGTGCTGCTTTCGCACCCCTTCGACGAGCGCATAAGGCATTACGGCTATGAGGACGTGCTCTTTGGCCGCACACTATTGGCCGAGGGCATACCCGTCAAGCACATTGACAACCCCGTGGCTGTTGATGACTTTGAATCAAACGAGGCATTTCTCAACAAAACCGATGAAGGCCTGCGCACACTCTTGACGTTAGCCCCCGAAATGCACGACTACACCAACATACTGCGTTGTGCAGACAGGTTGCACCGCTGGCATGTGGTGACACCCCTCCTGCTGTATTACCGCATCTTTGGCGGCTGCATGCGTCGCAACCTGACTGGGACACAACCCAGTGTCCGACTTTACAACCTGTACAGGCTCTGCAATTACCTGTTGTTGCAGCAAAGTAAGAGCCGAGAAGCCTGAAGTTGTAAACCTATTGTATAAAAATCACATAATTATATTATCGTCAGCACATTACCTAATCGTAATGTGCTGTTTTCTCGTTTATATATCTTACCTTTGTGGGTGGTTATTGTATAGAGAAGGAAAACAAATATAAACAATATGAACAAATCCCCATTCTTAACGATGTTACAGTCCGTGCTCTTATTGTGCATAGGGCTGTGCTTGGGCTTGCCCGTCAGTGCGCAGCTCAAGCAAGTGACCCAGCTCAAGAGCGGTACCTATTACCGCATCAAGACGGGTAATCACAATTCTGGGCAAACTGCGCAGCAAACCCCGTATCTGGCCGATGTGGCAGGTGTTGTCAAAACACAGGCGCTCAATATCACCTCGGGCGATGCCGACGCACAACTGTGGCTGGTGAAAGCTGTAGCCGGAAAGTCCGACTACTACACTGTGCAGAACAAGCAGACGCAGAAGTATCTGCAAGGCACCAACGACAAGGCTTCGCAGATAACGACCGTTGACGCCGCGATCGAAGTCTATGTGCCCAAAAACACCAAAACGGGCGATGCCCGCACATGGTTCAACATCATGACCAGTGCCAGTGCCACTTACAGCTATAATTGGCGCAGCGACAACATAGTGTGCGGTTGGCAGCCAAATGACGGCGGAACGACGGGTTTAACAGGTTCGGAGTGGGGCTTTGTGCACGACTACACCGAGGCTGAAATTGACGAGGAACTTGCCGCTTTGGGCCAAGTGCGCCCCGAGGAAGGTGACAAAGTGTATCGCATATTCAACTATTCGAGCAAGTTTGCCACAAATACGCTCTATGAGTATAACGGCATGCTGGGAAGTGTGACCGATGGCACCGAAACCGATGCGCAGTATTGGCAGCTCATCGACCAGGGTGACGGCACCATAGCCTTGCAGAACCTTATGACGGGCCACTATGTGCAGTCACTCAATGGTACGAAAAACGTGCAGTACCAAATGGGTACCCAGGCCTATGGTTTCAGCATTGGCATGAGTTATTACGCCAATGCATACGACATAGTCGATACTGAAGCGGAGGGTGGCAGCATGTTAGGCCTGAACTGTACAGACAAGCCCAATGGCGCCGTATACAGCTGGACATTGTGTGATGGCGCAAAAGACCTTAACTCGCTGTGGGTGTTCAAGCCTGCGGGGCTGACAGACGCCCAGATAGCCACCATCAAGGCCAAGCGCACCAACTATGTAAAGGACGACTATCTGACCGGTTTGCTGCAATATGGCAAGATGCGCATCAAGTCGCGCCGTGCTGTAGATGCTTCGTTAAAGCCTTATGTAACAGACATAACAGGTTTGACAACCGACGATACCTCAAACGGCACCTGCCGTATGCGCGCTGCCTTGACTGATGCCAGTGAGGCCGACCGCCAGGTGTGGATAGCCGAAAAAACCAGTGACGGAGGCTACACCTTCCGCAATTACTATACGGGCAAATACCTCAACTATACCAATACGGGCGAAGCCCGCACCTTCTACATACGCTACAATCCCGACAATGCCGACAGCCAGTACTATGTGCATCTGTCTGATCAAAACAATTTCTCAGACAAAGGCTTGCACTATCAGGTGTATAACGATGTGGTGATGGGTTGGAATGTCAATTCCGGCGACTTTGCGGGCTGCGACTGGCTGTTCGAAAAGGTAGACGACTTGACAGACGATGTAGTGCGCAATCACTTTGATGCGCAGAACAACCGCTTGACAGCAGTGCCCGACGCCAACCAATGGGTGACCCTGCGCGATATATATGGCACCGTGATGGCCGAAAATCTTGCTACGGGCCAGGGTGACGCCGCCACGTATAATGCAGCGAAATTTGGCCAATATTGGCGTTTCGTGCCAGTTGAGGGCAAGGAAGGCTATTATCAGTTGCAAAATGCCCTGACGCAGCACTACATGAATGCTGCGGCCTTCAACGCGCGCAACTATGTGACGGAGAACGAAACCGATGGTGGTTTCAAGGTGGCCCAGGTAAGCAGCTTCTCGCGCTTCTCTACCCACTTCGACATAACCCTCAATCAGCAGCCCACGCATGCACTGCACAGTTCGCAGGGGCGTATCGTGGTGTGGAACAGTTATGCCAGCGACCGCTCAAGTGCTTCGGTGTGGAGCATTGAGGCAACCAACTTTACAGACGACGAACTGACTGCCGCACGCCAGGAGTATCTTGCCAACAATGGCGAATTGGCCAATGCCGATACTTATAACACTGCTCTCGCCACCTTCTTTACCGATGCCGCATGCACCCAGTTGGCCAGCGCATACCAAGGCATGACCGACAACGAACTCAAGCAGGCCATGAACACGGCCGGCATTACCTCATCAGTACTGCAGGACATGGCGCTCAAGGTAAAGAACAACTCGTGGGCCAAGTGGGAGAAAATATTCCGCGTGCGCAACATTGAGCCATACACCAATCCCGCCACATGGAACGACATTCTTAAGATAGGCTACTCCTACAGCTACCTCAGCAATCCGACGGGCATTTGGGGCAAACTCAACCAATTGGTTTACGTGTTTGTGGGAGCCGACATTCCCGAAGGCAGCACCGTCAACCTGCGTGCTGTGACCAAAACCAACAGCCAGGGCAACAGCACTCAGCTCAAAAAGGGACTCAACATTGTGCGCCTCGACGAAGCCTCGGCCTTGTACGTACACTACGAGGTAGCCACGAGCGATGCCGCCGACTCAAAGAGGTGGCGCGACTATCCCGACATTCCCGTCCACATCGAGGGTGGTGAGGTAGACGGCTACTTTGATGCCACACGTGCCGGCATCGACACCGACGAGGCTTGGCAGCAGATGGTGAAGGACGGCCTCTTTGTCAAGCCTTTTGCCATGATGAAGGGCACCAACGTCATTTACCAAATGAACTGCGATTCGACCAAAAATATCATTCCCGTAAAGATGCGCGAGATAGTAGACTTTTGGGACTGGATGGTGGACGTGCAGCACAGCATGATGGCTGTAAACGAGTATAAAGACCGCTGGCGCAACATGCTCGGCTTCTACTCAGTTACTTACAACTACATGTTCGCCTCAAGCTATGGCACCTATTACAATGAGAGCACGCTTGGCGAAATTCTCAACTACGACAAAATGTCTGTGGGCGGCGGTTCGCTCTGGGGGCCGGCCCACGAGGTGGGACACAACCACCAGGGGCTGATCAACATGATTGGCTGTACCGAAATATCAAACAATCTCTTTGCACAGGCCGTGGTACACCAAAACGGCAGGACCTCAACCCGCCTCCAGCATCGCAAATTCCGTGATGTGGCCAACCTCTACGCCGCAGGCACAAGCTGGCACGACTACAATCTGTGGGACCGCAACACCATGTACCTCAAGCTCTACCTCTACTACGAGGTGGCAGGCCACTATCCCGGCTTCTGCAGTGAACTCTTCCGCCAGCTGCGCAAGGACCCCCTCAACCACGGCAGAGGCTCGCAGCAAAATCCCATACCGGCCTCGGAGGACTTTCTGAAATTCGCCGTCAAGGTGTCAGACATAGTGAAGGAAGACCTCTCAGAGTTCTTCCAGGCCTACGGATTCTTCGTGCCGTTCAGCACCCGCGTCATTGACGACTACGGCAACTATTACACCGTTTGTACGCAGGAGATGATTGATGCCGCCAAGGCGCACATGAAGCAGTACAGCAAACCCAAGGGCAACCTGCTCTTTATTGAGAACCACATCAAGCACGAGCCAGCCCAGGACCACGACGGCAACTATCTGTACGATGAAAATGGCGCCCTCGTATTGCGCAAAGATTATGACACCGAAGATGCAGTGGGCAAGTGCGGCGATGTAGGCTCATACTCTGACTTCACTGCCGGCCACTACGCCTCGGGCTACACCTACACCCGCCGCGACAACACCATCACCATGAAGGGCGAGGGCGCAGTAGGCTACAAGGTGTACGACAACGAGGGCAACCTGCTCTACTTTGCCAACACCAACACCTTCACTCTGCCGCAAAGTGTGGTCAATGCCCTGGCTGCCGACGGCAAGAGCATGGTAGTAAAGGTAGCACAGCCCGATGGCACAGACGTTACTCTGCCCGCACCGGGTGCCACCACCTACATGCTCAAGGTGTACCATGCCGACGCCCTGTCTGCCGACAAGAGCAACACCGTCTACACCGATGGCACAGTCGCCACACTGCCTACCCTCGAGGGCAATGCCCTGGCCTACATACAGCCCACCCCCAACGCCTTGCCCGCCACCCTGACCGAGGCAGCCAACATCGTTGATGCCGCCACTGCCACCGCGCAGAATGTAGTCATCACCGACAAGGCCGACTTCTACGCACCCACCGACTTCACGGCTGCCACACTCACCTACAACCGCCAGAACACAGCCGGCTACAACAGCGTGTGCCTGCCCTTTGCCACCGAACCTGCCGACTTTGGCACGGGAGCGATAATCGAGCAGTTCAGCACCCTCACCACCGGCACCGACGGAGCAGAGGCACTGCAGTTCATAGCCGCTAACGGCGAACAACCCGCAGGCCAGCCCTGCCTGGTATATTGCCCCGACAATGTGACCGAATGGCAAATAACCAAGCACGATGCCGCCGTAGTGGCCAATCCGCTCAACATCCCAGCCGCCGAAGGCACACTCACAGGCACCTTTGTCAACGGCACCATAGGCGCTGGCAAGTACAAGCTCAATGCCTCAGGCACCGCCTTTGGCGTTACCACCCCGGCCGGTCGCGTCACAGCCTTCCGCTGCTACTACGCCCCGTCAACTGCAGCCTCGCAACGCGCCTTGCAGGTAATCCATGCCGACGGCACCGTTACAGCCCTACCCAGTGCCCCTGCCGGCACCCCCACCACTCCCGTCACCATTCACGACCTCAGCGGCCGTCGCATCAGCACCCCCGCTACCCCCGGCCTGTACATCATGAATGGCAGAAAAGTAATAATAAAGTAAACGCAACAACACCTCTATAATGAAAAAGAAACACTACGAGCGCCCCCACTCACAGGGCGTATTCCTCCACACCGAAGGCCTCATAGCCACAAGTGGCGGCAATGGCACAGCGAACCTCCCCACCGATCCCGATGGGGATGTTGACAAATCCGACAAAAGTCCTTCCCAATTATTCGGTACCACCACAGGGTGGGGCGGTGAAGAATAAAGCACTAACCGGATAGTAATATAGGCCACGGCCGCGCAATCCTTCTATGATTGTGCGGCTGTGGTGTTTATTGGTGCGATGTCTTACCGCACAATAGCCACCATTGCCATCACCCCACAAAATAGTAAGTTAACTAATAGGGTGTTCAGAATAGGCATCAAAAGCGAGACCATTTTTTGGGCATTTTAAGTTGCCTGAAACGCGCTACCACCCAACGCAAGCTCTAATGGGGGCGACGCGTCTCGCGTCGGGATAGAGAATAAAGAAAGGAGGGAAATACGAACTCTACTAAATAATAGCTGCATCTTTCCCCGCGGGACGAGGCTGCTGAAAAAGACCCGACGCGGGACGCGTCGCCCCCATTAGAGCTTGCGTTTCTTCAAGCGCCCAACGCTACTACCAAACGCAAGCACCCAACGCAAGCTCTAATGGGCGCGCTGTTAGTGTGCAATGCTTTGTCCCCCCTCACTCCTTCCTCTTCACCCAATACATACTGCCGCGGCTGCTGCGCTTGCGCGGCACGCCGAGTTGTATCAGTTCGCGCCCAAGCGTGGTGGGGGCAGCGTTGCGCACCAGGCCACGCATATCGCGCTTTAATGATTGAAATATGGCGGTGGCCGTCAACCATTCGCCGCCAGCCACATATCCTTCGCTCATCTCGTAACAACGTACAAAACACTCGCGTATGGGCGACGATTGGTAGAACAGGCGGTTGTGCTGCTGTATGGCTGCCTCCTCGGTGTGGGTAAAATAAACCGGCTCGCCCGACAACACCTCGTGTAGCAGCTGCGCGTAGAGTTGTGCATAATCAAGAGGCGTGTCGCAGTCAATCACCTCACGCACCTCTTGACAGTAAAAACGGCGGCTGCCCGTGGGGTCGGTCAGCAGGTCGTAGCGGTTGCTTGTGCCAATGAACGAGGCCACACGTGGCAGTTCGCAGAACCCGCTGGCATAGGGGCGGCGCGACTGCATGGTGCCAAGTTGCACCAGGTTCTTGAGCTTGGCGGCATGACGCTGGCTGTAACGGTCAAACTCGTCTAAGTTGACAAGTGCAAAACGCGACAAGACCAGTTCTAGTCTGTCGTTGCCCGCCAATTCAAATTTGTCGGTGTAATAGCGGCGCAAGTCATCGGGCAGCAACATACGGCAGAAAGTGCTCTTGCGCAAGCCTTGCTCCTCGCTCACAAGCAGCGGAATCATGGCATTGCCCCCTGTGGCATTGGCCGCGGTGCTGAAAGGCGAGCCGCAAACAGTACCCCGCCCGGCACCATACCAGCCCGCCACCATGCCGCGCAACCAGCGGTGGAACACGGTACACCATAGTGCATCGTGGCTCACACGCATGGCCAGGGGCGTCACGCGGTCGCGCCCGTCCCATGCGGGCAATGATTTCAAGTAACTTGTAAAGGGGTGGTAAGGCGTCATATAGCTTGACTCCAATATGCGGTCGACGTCGTTGTTCCACACCATGCAACCGCGTTTGTGCAGGTCGATGACAATGGTGTTGCGCACCAGTTTGCTCACAGGCACAAAGGGTGCATCAGCATCGTTGTGATGGCGTATTTCGGCCACACGGTCCAGCACATTGTAGCGTGTGTCGTACATCTCGTCAACCATCTGCATGGCACGTTCTGTCAGGGTGCACGAGGTTTCGCACGCGCCATCTTCATTCGTGGCGTGTGGTGTGATGTCCGAGGTGTTTAGTGCTTGCACATTGTCTGCCGCAATGGGGCTGTCGGTGGCTGGGGGCTGTACAGTTGCCTCCACGCCCTGCTGTTTTGCCGCGTTTCGCTCGTCAAGTCGTTCAATCACGCGGCACGCTATGCGTTCAATCAAGGCGTCAATGCCTTCGTGCATAATTTGCTGCACAAATTGCAGCATGGTTTGTTTTGTTGTCATGGGTATTATACAATTTGGTTAGTTCAACGGCAATAGAGGGGACCCGCATTGCCGTAATTTTCAAGCATCGCAAATCAGCTATTCTTAATATGTGAATGCAAAGATACTGCACGAGGCTGTGCAGATGCAAAAAGAGTGTACAACTTGTACACTATTTTTTGCTTCAGATGCCATTATGTGTTACCCTTTCAAACTGTCTGCACACTGCACTTTGTGGTATAATGCGCTGATTATCAGGTAAAATCAGTGTGCATGTATCATGCAAATCAACCCACACAACCATTTGCGTCATACACTCATGACGGGTAGTGAAAACACTTATGGGCATGAGAAATGTCAGTTGCTCCGACTGATATTTCCCATGCCCATAAGTGTCATGCCGGGGTGCTGCTGCCCGAATGCCTTTAGCCGTGTGTTGCACGGGTGGTGTGCAGGTGGTGTGCATGCACATTAAGCATGTACATACACTGCGTATTGTGTTGTAAATCAATCATTTTAAGCAATAAGTGCAGTGTGCAGGCAGTTTCGTGTTTTTTTGTGTGTAGTGTGTTTTTGGGGGGGTAACTATTCTTCTTTAATATATCTTCTTTTTGCCATGATAGTCACCAAATAATAATATTACCAATTCTTACTACTATAGCTTCTCTACATACTTTTCTGTACAAGCTTCATTTTAATTTTCTAAAACGGAGTTTCTGCATATCCTGCAAAGTATTCATTAACCATAGAGTATTCTTGTATTTTCTGCAAATCATCAATGTGTCTTATTAGATTTTCAAAATTTTCAAGAGTCTCAATCTCCTCACGTCTGGCTTTACTCAACTCGCAAAAATTGCTTTCTTTTTCAAATCCTGCAAATCGACGTCCACATAAGTTGGCTGCTATACCAGTAGTAGAGCTTCCACTAAATGGGTCAAGAATCCAATCGCCTTGGTTGGTTGAAGCAAGAATCATTCTTACAAGCAATCGCAAGGGCTTTTGAGTTGGATGCTTGCCGCAAGTTTTTTCCCAACGACCGATAGCAGGCATACGCCATACATCAGTCATTTGGTGTCCATCGTTCAGTTCTTTCATCAAATCATAGTTAAACTTATGAGGAACTTTCTGCTCCTTCCTTGCCCAAATGACAAACTCGGTAGAGTAAGTAAAGAAACGGCATGAAATGTTTACAGGCGGATTTGTCTTTTGCCATGTTATGACATTTAGAATCTTATACCCTAGTTCTGTCAAGCAATTTGCCACAGAAAATATGTTGTGATAAGTTCCACTTACCCAAATTGTACCATTATCCTTCAACTTATCACGACACAAGCGAAGCCATTTCATATTGAATACCATCATATCTTCTTGCGATTTACCCTTGTCCCATTCGCCTTTGTTCACACACACAACCTTTCCGTTCTGCAGCGATATACCACCGTTGGAGAGAAAGTATGGAGGATCGGAAAATATCATGTCAAACTTGAAATCAAACTCTTTGAGAAGTTTGAAACTGTCGCCATGTGCAAGGAGAAAATCATTTTTCTCTGACTTATAATATGGTTGTAATGACATTGTTATACTATTCTAAAACGTCCTGATTTCACTAATTCAATACTATTATAATCTTCACTATCAGCAAAGGCATATTGCCAAATATAAAATATATTCTCACCATTGATAACCCTTTTTTCAGAGAAGACAGGGAACACTTCCTTTGTCGTATTTATCTGCCATTGCCTATATGGATAATATAACTGACGAATTATAGTATTTGAAGCTGAAGTGTTTTTTGCTTCAATGAGAACAATAGATGATTTCCCTTCATATCCTGCATCCACTTCAGTTTGTACACTTTCGACTTCCAAATTATAGTTACCTACATTAAATTGAAAACTCGGAGTGTATTTTCGTCCTCGAATAGTCAACACCAACGAAGGGTCGTCCATAAATGTTCTAATCAAAGAGTTCGCGTAAGCAAAGTCCAAATATTGCATTTCGGAATCTCCTACTTGAGAACTTTCTAAAACAAAGTCTAATTTCTTCTCGTAATTTTGAATATCAGATGTTATATCAGGAATATCAACATATCCTTCTCCTTTTAGGATATAGTAGAACTTATTCTTTTGAGGCAGAATAAACAAATCGTTGTCTACAAATATGCATGGACGGGCGTCTCTCGTATCTTGTTTGCACAGAATACAAGGTTCCTTTTGTGAAGTTTTGTCAAATGATTTACAAGCCTTTTTTATCTGTTCTGAACTAATAATAAAAGGACCTGTTGTAAAATCATGATTAAGAATGTCATACTGTTCGAAAATCTTATTCCAAGCAATATCTTTAGGAGTCTGTTCCATACACATTATATTAAGCTTATAAATTCTTGTATTGAAGTTAAATTGTAAATCTTAGGTATGATGCCATAAGCTTCTTGCAATTTGTTTCTTGCCGATTTCCAACCGATGCCATCAGTAATCCACACAAACTCAAATCCCTCTACGGAATTTATCTTAGGAGCTATGTCCGAATAAGAACGTGCCACTTCATTTAATTTAGAACCGCCACCACTATAGAAGTTTACCTCTATCAGATATTTCTTTGATGATGTTTCTATAACGAAGTCAAAACGCTTTTCATCGTCACCTAAAACTTCTGTAATAGCATCCCATTCTCTTGAATAGACCTCTTGTCTAAACGACACGTCTGCATTTTTAAAGATGTTGGCAACTGTATTCTCCATAACATGACCGCTTCGATTTTTTCTTGCATTAGTATCAAGTCCTGTTTCTATGCCAAAGACATAATCAACAAGATTCTTTATCATCTGTTGCTGGAGAATTTCGCCTAATCCCGTTTCTTTTAAGAAAATCATAACGGAATCCACAGAAGTGAACATACTTTCCAAAGGAACGCAATTACCAACAGAATCAAGTATTTTTTTCTTGTCACGAGTACGTACTGCAACAAGAATATCCATAACAGAAAAGGCTTTAGGGTCTCTGTTCCATATAGTTTCGACACTCTTGTGCAAGTCTGATGCTCCAATAAGGCTATTGAGCATACATAAACTCAATTTGATATCCTCTACATTATGCGAGATTTTATCAAAATCACAAAAAAAATCTAAAGTTTGATTTGTCTCTTTAAGTTGAGACATGAATGCATCAAAGTCTTTAAGCATAAGTCTTTGTTTTTGTAACTACATGATGTGATTGATAATTATTTACATTATGCAATTGATAATCTTTAGTATTGATGTAACTATGAACCAACAATTCTGAGATTTTCCCTCGTTTTGCGGCGTTTGCATTAACGTTGCGTGAAGCCATAACTCTGTCAATGAAGTAATCTTGGTAAAGGGCATCAAAGAAATTATCTTTTTCATTTTTGCCTTTGCAATCAGAATTGCTAAGCATAAAATGATGCCCTTCGGCAACCGTCCTGTCACAAAATTCCTTAAGCCTTATTTGCGAGTTGTCATTAAACGCTTCTTTTGTATAGTCGTTAAAACTTGAAGTATCGCTGAGTGGACGGTAGGGAGGGTCGAAATAGAACAACGTCCTTCCTTGTGCATAGTTAAGTGTATCTTCAAAATCACCCTCCAGTATATCTACACGTTTTAATAATTCGCTATCCTTTATAAGTGTATCCTCATCGCAAATCTGTGGCTGCATATACTTACCACATGGAACATTGAACAATCCTTTCTTATTCACACGATACAAGCCATTGAAGCAAGTACGGTTAAGAAAGAAAAACTTTGCTGTGTTTTCTATTGGGTCAAGATTTTTCTCATTGTAGCGTTGTCGTACAGCCATGAACATTTCGCGTTTTGCCTCTATGTCAGGCAATGCGTAATACTGAGCCTGTATGTCACGCAACGCAGGTATCAGTTGCTCTACATTGTCACGGACAGTTTTGTAACAAATAATCAAATCAGAGTTGATGTCATTGATTACTGCTCGTTTGATATTTGGATACTGCTGCAACATATAAAACAACATAGCACCTCCGCCAACGAATGGTTCTATGTATGTAGCATTTTCCCAATTATCAAAGTCAGCTGGGAGTTTCCCTTCCAGTTGTTCAATGAGCTGACCTTTACCGCCAACCCATTTGATGAATGGTTTTGCTTTTTTATTCATATTGTTTATATATTTATTGAACTGATAATTACTCATCAGTATTACTACCTTGATAATTTTGAGCACCTGCTTAACAGCTCGATAGACGAAACTTTGAGGTGTCGCGTCAGTCCTCCACCAGCCATTCCTCGATGGTGCCCGTTTGCGACGAAAAGCTTGCCCCCACCTTGTGCAGGTGGCGCTTGTCGGCAGCATAGGGGTGGGCGTAGCCACAGGTCTCAATTTGTGCCAGGGCCTCGGCCGCTGTGCCGTCCAGTTTGAACTCAAATATGTACACGTGTTCGGGTGTTTCGATAATGCAGTCGGCGCGTCCCTCGCTCTGCTGTTTTTCAGTCAGCACAAGGTAGGTGCTCATCAGTCTGAACATCAGGTAGAAAGTGTAGTGAAAGTAGCGCTCCCTTTCACGCTCATTCTCCTTGCGCCGCATTGAGTAGGGAATGCTCGCAAAGAATGCCGTGAGCTGCTTGTGCAGCAAGTTGAGGTCGCCACTTTCGAGCGTCGTCACCCAGTCCATGGCCGTGGTAGCCGTGTCGCGTCTGATTTGCAGATAGCTGTTGGCCAGCAGACTCACAAATCCCTCCTTCACCTCGTTGTTTGGCAAGTCGAGCATGTAGGTGCCAAACCTCGGGTTGTAGCTTTTGATGGTGAGGTAGCCGCTTTGGTAAATCATGGCCAGCGGGTTCTCGATGTCCGCCTTGTAGTCCACAAAGTCGGCCGGCCGGTAGTAGTGCCCTGTCAGGTCGTTAAGGTTCTCGTGGTTATGCTTGAGCAGTCTGATGAGGTAGGTTGGTGTGCCTGTGGCAAACCAGTAGCTTCTCAGTTCCTGTTCGTTCAACGCATTGAGCACGCTGAAAGGGTTGAACATGTCCACCATGCCCCGGCTGAAGTGGTAGCCGTCGTATTGCTTCACCAGACGTTCGATCATCTCCTCCTTGTCCAGCCCCAAGGCCAGTGCCATGTTGGCCACCGGCTCGTCGAGCTGCGTTATCAGTTCGTCCTTGGTGATGCCGCAAATGGCATCGTACTGCCGGTTCATGCTGATGTCCATTGGCTGGTTAAAGCCGCTGAACACGCTCACTTGCGAGAACTTGGTCACGCCCGTGAGCAGCACAAACTGCAGATGCGCGTCGGCCGCCTTGAAGGTGGAGTAGAAACCTTTGAGCGTTTCGCGATTGCAATCCTCGATAAGGCGCATTTCGCCGTTCATCTCCATTTTGAAGTCCGTGTCTATCACGTCGAGTAGCGGCTTGTCGTACTCGTCAATCAGCACCACGCAGCGTTTGCCCGTGGTGTGGTGCACGTGTGCCAGCAATTCGCAAAACCTTTGGCCGTAGGTATAATCCGTGTTAGGCTGAAAGCCATATTGCTTTTCCCAACTCTCGACAAGCCCTTTCACAATGCCTTGCAAGGCCCCGGCCTCAGTAAAGTTCGTGCCGTTAAAGTCCACGTGAAACACCGGGTAGCTCTCCCAATCCTTTTCGAGCGCATCGATGGCCAATCCCTTGAACAGTTCGCGCTCCCCCTTAAAGTAGTATTCGAGCGTCGACACAAGCAGGCTCTTGCCAAATCGCCTCGGGCGACTCAGAAAGTAGGTCTTTCCGCCTTTCACGAGCTGGTAAACCAAGTCGGTCTTGTCTATGTAGAGATATCCATCTTTGATGATGCTCTTAAAGTCTTGTATGCCAATGGGAAATTTCATAATTTCAGAGTATAAAGCGGTTGTGCTTGCGAAGATACGAATAAAAGGCGGTTGCGCCAAGTCCGCACATTTTCAATAAAAGCCCCCAAGGGCGCACAAATCGTATAAAAAGAAGAGGCCCTTGCAATAAATCATTGCAAGGGCCCGAAAGGGATTGAAAGATGCGCTTCAGGATGGGCTTGAACCAACGACCCCCTGATTAACAGTCAGGTGCTCTAACCAACTGAGCTACTGAAGCAGTGTGTAATAAAAACTTACCACTTTTTGCCGAATTGCGATGCAAAGGTAAGGTATAATTTTGAAATAAGCTATATCTTTGCACAGAAATTTTCAAAAAAAATTGCGATGAAGCGAATACGGGGTGTTGGAAATGCCCATGCAGATGTTCATGTATGAGTAGGAAACGCTCTGAAAATCAGCGAAATCTATTTACGAAAAGCTTCAATCGGCCCGTTAATGCGGCGCACTACATACAGGAAGCGGCAAGGCACTAATGTCATGTTGCTTGTCGGCGACCACCAGTCCGCTGGCGTGGCCTCCGCCTTTATCACCCCCTCACGGCGCCACATGGCGCAAAATAAAACGGCACCCTGCCCGCACGGTGTCACACTACCTACAGAAACACCAACCATTACGCAATGAACAAGATACGTTGCATCTTCACCATTTGCCTTGCTGCCATGACCATGGCCGCCAGCGCACAGACCGCCACCTCGAACCACAACTTTGAGGTGGCCAAGAATCTCGACGTATTCAATGCCCTGTACCGCGACCTCGACCTTTACTATGTCGACACCCTCGATGCGGCCAAGAACATTGACAATGCCGCCAACTATATGCTCGAAATGCTCGACCCCTACACCGAGTATTATGCCGAGGACAACTCCGCCGACCTGCGCCAGCTCACCACAGGCAAGTATGTGGGCATAGGCGCCCTCACCACCTTCCGTCCCGACCTCAAGCGCTGCATCGTGGCCCAACCCTTTGCTGGCATGCCGGCCGACCAGGTGGGCATATTGCCAGGCGACATAATAATGGCCATTGATGGCAAACAGCTCGACCCCTGCACCTCGGCCGACAAAAAAGCACAGACCGACTATGCCAACAGTGTGACCAACCAGCTGCGCGGCGAACCGGGCACCACCTTCGAACTCAAGGTGCGCCGCCCCACCACCGGCCGTACGTACACTTACAAAATTACGCGGCGCAACATCACGCGCCCCAGTGTGACACTTGCCGCCATGGTGGCCGACAGTGTGGGGTACATACGCCTGTCGCAGTTTATCGACGGCACGTCAAACGAAATACGCCGTGCCCTGGTCGACCTCAAGCAGCGGGGCGCCCGTCGCCTTGTGCTCGACCTGCGCAACAACCCCGGCGGGGTGCTCGAGGAGGCTGTCAAGACCGTCAACCTGTTCATACCCCGAGGCCGCGAGGTGGTGACCACACGCAGCAAGGTGAAGGAACTCAACCACACCTACAAGACCACCCTCGACGCACAAGATACCGACCTGCCCATCATAGTGCTCACCAACGAGGGTTCGGCCTCGGCAGCCGAAATTACGAGCGGCGCCTTGCAGGACTACGACCGCGCCCTCATCATGGGCCGCCGCACCTATGGCAAGGGCCTTGTGCAGCAAAGTCGCGAACTGCCCTACAAGGGCATACTCAAGCTCACCACGGGCAAGTACTACATACCCTCGGGCCGTTGTGTGCAGGCTTACAAGTTTGAGGACGGGCTGCCCGTGCACCTGCCCGACTCGCTGGCGCACGAGTTCCGCACTGCTGCCGGACGCATTGTGCGCGACGGTGGCGGCATCACGCCCGACGTAATAACCCCGGCCGACAGTGTGCCCAACCTGCTCATCTACCTGCAGGAGAGCACCCAGCTCTTCGACTACTGTGTGCAGTACCGCGCCGCCCACGCCAACATAGCCGGCCCCACAAAGTTCAAGCTCACCGACGAGGAGTATGCCGACTTTTGTGCCTACATGAAAAAGCACAACTTCAGCTACGACCGTCAGAGCCTCAAACTGCTGTCGACCCTGCGCAAGATGGCACGCTTCGAGGGCTACGAAACCGAGGCCAAGGCTGAACTCGATGCGCTCGAGAGCAAACTCACACACAACGAAGACTACGACTTTAAGCGTTGGGAACGCGAGATACGTGGCATAGTGGAAGGGGCCATTATCGAGCACTTTTATTATGAGGCCGGACGCGAGGAGCACGACCTCAAGAATGACAAAGATGTGCAGCAGGCTGTCAAGATGTTTGGCACCCCTCATCAGATGCACAAAATATTGAGCGGCGAGCCTGATGCGTGACACTCGCTGATTATTGGTTGACGGGGTGACAAGTTGATAAGTTGATAAGTTGACAAGTTGATAAGTTAACAAGTAAGTATGCCCTGCACTTTATGATGTTAAAGTAAGAATGATAAGAAACTTGGCAAACTTACCCGTTAACCCGTTAACCTGTCAACCAATCCCCCGACAACCAATCCCCCCGTATCCCATACTAAAACAAATCCCTGTGAAATACTTTATCAAGCCCATAGCCTACCTGTTGGGCATACACCTTGCGGCCCTTGTGCTGCTCACGCTCATGCGCGTGTGCTTTTATTTGTCGGTCAGCCACATGCTCACCCCCGATGTAGCCGGTCAGCCTGCCCTTGTGGCCACCGCCTTTGTGCGCGGTCTGTGGTTTGACAATGTGATAGCTTGCTACATCATGGCCCTGCCCCTTGTGGTGGGGTGTGTGGCCGGTGCCTTTGGCCTTGTGCGCAAATGGATGCTGCGTGCCGCGGGCGTGTGGTTTGGTGTGTGGTACACGCTGGTGTTCATGGCCACAGCCGGCAACATACCCTACTTTGTTTACTTCTCAAAGGTGCTCAACGCCTCAATATGGAACTGGGCCGGCTATGGCGGCACCACCCTTGGCATGATATTTGGCGAGCCTTCATACTATCTGTACATAGCCCTGTTTGTGGTGGCCACCGCTCTGTTTTCGGTCTTTTTGTGGTATATGCGCCGCCGTGCGCTCAAGCATTGGCCCGAGGTCGTGCCCCCCGCCGCGTATGATTTGAAAAGTGTGCGGTGGTGGCCTTCCGCTGGTGGCAAACTGCTGGTGGCTCTGGCCCTGTGCGGTGCCTGTTTCCTGGGCATTCGCGGCCGTTTGGGCTACAATCCCATCAAGGTGAGTGCTGCCTACTTTTGCAGCAGCCCGGTGCTCAACAATGTGGGCGTCAACCCCATGTTTTGCCTGCTCAACAGCACACTCGACGACCTGCGTCCCGAAAACCGCACCCTGCACCTCATGCCCGATGCTGAGGCCATACGCCTGGTGCAGCAGTACTATGGGCGCACAGGCATCAAGGGCATATCGCCCATAGCGCGGCGGGTGGAGCCCGACAGCCAGCCCGTGCGCCGCAATGTGGTGGTGGTGCTCATGGAGTCGATGTCGGCCAAACTGATGGGCCGCTTTGGCTGCAAGGACGGCCTCACACCCTGTCTTGACTCGCTTTACAGCCACTCGCTGAGTTTTGCCAACTGCTATTCGGCCGGCAACCACACCAACCACGGCCTTTATGCCACGCTCTACTCCTTTCCGTCCATCATGTTCCGCAATGCCATGAAGGGCTCGAGCATACCTTGTTACACGGGGTTGCCCAACACCTTGAAGCAGGCTGGCTACAGCACCATGTTCTTTATGACACACGAGAGCCAGTACGACAACATGAACGCCTTTTTCCGCACCAACGGCTATGACGAGATATATGCTCAGGAGAACTATCCCAAAAGCCGTGTGGTGAACCACTTTGGTGTGCCCGACGACTATTTGTTCAGCTACGCCCTGCCAGTGTTGCGCCGTCATGCGGCCAGTGGCAAGCCATTCTTTGCCACGCTGCTCACCATCAGCAACCACCCGCCCTTTGTGGTGCCGGCCGAGTTTCAGACACCAGGACTGGTTCCCGAGCAGCAGATAGTGCGTTATGCCGACCACTGCATAGAGCAGTTTATGCAGGCTGTGAGCAAGGAGCCTTGGGCGCGCAACACGCTGTTTGTGTTCCTTGGCGACCATGGCAAGTTGCTGGGCCAGACCGATGCCGAACTGCCGGAGTCGTTCAACCACATTCCGCTCATATTCCATGCCTCGTGGCTCAAGCCCGCCGAGCGCACACAGTTTGCGGGCCAGGTAGATGTGGCACCCACCATATTAGGCTTGTTGCGTTTGCCTTATGTGCAGAACAACTTTGGCCTCGACTTGTTGCACGACGCGCCGCGTCCGGCTGCCTTTTACACGGCCGACAAGATGATAGCCGCGCGCAACGCCCGCCAGCTTTTTCTTTACAATGCTGAGCTGAAACAGACCTATTGTTACAACATAGCGCCCGACGGGCGGCCAGTACCCACCAGTTTTTCGCCAGCTTTCGCGCCATTGCGGCAGTATGTGTTTGCCTTGCTGCAAACTACAGAGTATATGGTGCAGCATGGCATGACGCGCACGCACTGATGCAGTGCGTCGGCTAATGTGCAGATGATTGTGTTACAATAAAAAGCTAAAGTAACCCGTTGACGGATTTTGGGGTTAACGGGTTAACAAGTTGACAGGTTAACAAGTAAGTATGCTTTACACTACTTATAATGTTAAAGGGTGGTTCTGAAAACAGAGTTTTTAGAACCACCCTTAATTTAATCTCCGCACATTTTGCGGAGATTAAGACGTCTATTCTCCGCAAAAGTGCGTGCTTTTCCGCTTTATGCACTATATTTGCATGTAATTGTAAGCAATACTCATTAAAAGGACAGGCATGACAAGAGCAAACATATATATATGGCAGCAGCCCGATTGGCCTCATTTTACGTGGGATAGCACGGCCTTTAGCCAGTCGTTGGCTATGGTGAATATGCTCCGTGGCAAACTCTTGGGCAGAATTTCGATGTTCGGACTTGAAGCACAAAGCGAGTCGGTGCTCAACTCTGTGTCCGAAGAGATTATTCACTCTGCCCAAATAGAGGGCGAAATCCTTAATTGTGATAGTGTCCGTTCATCTGTGGCCAAGCAGTTAGGATTGAAGTACGAAGGATTACCCACAGCCGATCACTACGTGGAGGGCGTTGTGCAAGTGATGGTAGATGCTATTACCCAATATGCTGCGCCTCTCAGCGATCAGCGTTTGTTTGCTTGGCACGCAGCCTTGTTCCCCATGGGCCGAAGTGGACTTTATAAGATAGATGTAGGACAATGGCGAAGAGGCGAGGAACCCATGCAAGTGGTATCGGGTGTAATGGGGCATGAAACGGTACACTATGAAGCTCCACCGAGCGACGATGTACCCTATATGATGCAGGATTTCCTGACTTGGGTGAATGCCTCGCAGCCCATCGACCCTGTTGTCAAAGCCGCCATTGCTCATCTATGGTTTGTTAGCATACACCCTTTCGACGATGGTAACGGACGCATCTGTCGCACCATCACCGAACTTCTGCTTTCGCAGGCCGATCAAACCTCGCAGCGTTATTATAGTCTGTCTACCGAGATATTGACGCATCGTAAGGACTATTACGTGCAATTAGAGCGTGCACAGCATGGTGGAGCCGATGTAACGCAGTGGATATCATGGTTTCTGCACACTTTGCAGCAAGCGCTTCAAACTGCTCTGCTCAAGACAGAGAATGTGGTGCGTAAAGTGAAGTTTTGGCAGGAACATCGCTTAACTCCTATCAACAATCGGCAGCGCAAAGTTATAAATATGCTCTTTGATGGCTTCGAGGGCAAGCTCACATCTTCAAAATGGTATAAGATTAACCATTGCTCGCAAGATACTGCCACACGCGACATCAACAATTTGATAAAGAAAGGCATATTGCAACCTGCTGCCGAGGGTGGACGTAGCACAAGTTATACGTTGGTAGAATGATGATGTGATATTCGTGTGTTAGGGCACTCAACAGCAAAGGCGGCCTTTTATATCAAGCCAGCCTCCACCATGCGCACCACGCGCTCCGTGTACCGGTCGTCGCCGTCGGGGTCATACTTCTTGTTGAGGCTGTTGCCAAACAGCACGGCAATGCCCTGGTACAAGTTGGCCTTGAATGGGCCGATAAAAGCCTTGGCTATGGCGTAGCCCGTCTGGTTGCACTCGCGGTTGACCAACTTGATGAGCAGGCGCCCCTGCGAGCGTGTCAGCTTTTTAAGCGCCGGGCCATATTGCGCCTTCAGTCCGCGCTCCACCTCCTTGATGTGGGCATCGCGCGAGCGCTTGTCGGGCAGTTGGTCGAGCACCTCCACCGTCTCGATAATGGTAAGTTTGGCCAGTTTGGCCCATGGCAGCACCTTCTTTACGTTGTACACCAGGCGGTTGTACTCCGCCCGCTCGCGGTCGTTCTTAAACGTGAGCGGTGCATACTTGGGCAGCGCCGGCATGATAATGTGCGGAATGGTCTTGCCCTTGTACTGCACGGTGCCCATCTGCGTCATGATGGGCACCTCCACCTCCTCCACCTCCGTGTTTTGCTTTCCTGCATCATCGGTGGGCTGCTGCGCCAGCATGGGGGCGCAGGGGGCAAGCAGCATGAACAGCATGACTACTATTTTGTGTAACATGTGATAGTGTGCGGTTATTATGGCAACAAAAGTACGAAGTTTGTATCTCTTACAGCGTTATTATATATTAAAGACTTTGCACTTTCCCGAAAAATATCGTTACTTTGTAAGTATTAAGCCCGCTCTTGGGAGCAGCTGTAAAACAAAACCATGAAATTATGGCAAAGAAAGATAAAAAGGGAGGCTCTGGCTCGCGCCTTAAGAAAAAGGCCGTGGCACAGCAGCTCGTCGACCTGTTCAACGAGTTCCCTGAGAAAGAATATGACGTGAAGGACCTGTTTGCCCACTTCAAGGCAAGCAACCACCCAGCCAAAATGATAGTGATGGACGCACTCAACGATTTGCTGCTCGACGATTATGTAACCTCCGACGGACAGGGGCACTACCGCAATGCTGTGCGCTCTAACGTGATGGAGGGCACATTTGTGCGCAAGCGCAACGGGCGCAACTCGTTTGTGCCCGACGATGGCGGCAAGAGCATACTGGTGTGTGAGCGCAACTCGCTGCACGCGCTCGACGGCGACCGCGTGAGGGTGACCATGCTGGCACGCCGCGCCGGACACACACGCGAGGCCGAGGTGACCGAAATACTTGAACGCGCCAACGACACCTTTGTAGGACAACTGCAGGTGGAGCGCGGCTACGGCTTTCTTGTGACAGAGAGCCGCTCGCTGGCCAACGACATCTTCATACCCAAAGACAAGCTCAACGGCGGACAGAACGGCGACAAGGCCGTGGTAAAGATTATTGAGTGGCCCAGCGACTCGAAAAGCCCCATTGGCAAGGTGGTGGACATACTTGGCAAGCAGGGCGAGAATAATGCCGAGATGCATGCCATACTGGCGCAGTACGGACTGCCGTACACCTACCCCGAAAAGGTGGAGAAGGCGGCCGAGAAACTCTCGCCCGACATCACGCCCGAGGAGATAGCACGCCGCGAGGACTTTAGAGAGGTGACAACCTTCACCATCGACCCGCACGACGCCAAGGACTTTGACGATGCGCTGTCAATACGCCAGCTGCAAAAGGGCCTGTGGGAGGTGGGTGTGCACATTGCTGATGTGTCGCACTATGTGAAGGAGGGCGACATCATTGACAAGGAGGCCGTGAAGCGTGCCACCAGTGTCTACCTCGTCGACCGCACCATACCCATGCTGCCCGAGCGCTTGTGCAACTTTATATGCTCGCTGCGACCCGATGAGGAGAAACTGGCTTACTCTACCATATTCCACATCAACGACAAGGGCGAGATAAAGGACTGGCACCTGGCACACACGGTGATCAAGAGCAACCGCCGCTTTACCTACGAGGAGGTGCAAACCATACTCGAGCGCAACGGTGTGGCCTCAGAGGCCGACCTCAACCTGCCGGGCGAACACCCCGAACCGCTGCCCGCTGGCGCTGAGCCCGAGGGCGAATATGCAACCGAACTCATACAGCTTGACAAATTTGCCAAGATACTGCGCGCCAAACGCTTCAAAAACGGCTCAATAGGCTTTGACCGCTCAGAGGTGCGCTTTGAAGTGGACGAAAAGGGACACCCCATCAGCACTTATGTCAAGGTGGCCAAGGACGCCAACAAGCTGGTTGAGGAGTTTATGTTGCTGGCCAACCGCAGTGTGGCACAGATGATAGCCGTAGTGCCGCGCGGCCGAAAGCCAAAGGTGTTTGTCTACCGTATTCACGATGTGCCCGACCCCGAAAAGATGGAGAAGCTCAGTGGCTTTGTGGCACGCTTTGGCTATAAAATACGCACCGAGGGCACCAAAACCGAGGTGAGCAAGAGCCTTAACCGTCTGCTCTCAGACATTAAGGGCAAAAAGGAGGAAGAGGTGGTTGAAATGGTGGCGCTGCGTGCCATGATGAAGGCGCGCTACAGCACACACAACATTGGCCACTATGGCTTGATGTTTGACTATTACACCCACTTTACGTCGCCCATACGACGCTATCCCGACACCATGGTGCACCGCTTGCTCACACGCTATGCTGAGGGCGGACGCTCGGTGAGCCAGACAAAATATGAGGACTTGTGCGAGCACGCCTCGAACATGGAGCAGCTGGCTGCCACGGCTGAGCGCGCCTCTATCAAGTATAAGCAGGTTGAGTTCATGGCCGACCGCATTGGCCAGGAGTTCGACGGCATAGTGAGCGGTGTGACGGAGTTTGGCCTGTATGTGGAGATTACCGAGAACTCGTGTGAGGGCATGGTTCCGCTGCGCTTGTTGCTCGACGACTACTATGAGTTCGACGAGCGCAACTTCTGCCTGGTGGGCCGCCGCTACCGCAAGCGTTACAGCCTGGGTGACAAGGTGCGCATACGCGTGGAGCGCGCTAACCTTGAGCGTCGCCAGCTCGACTTTGCCCTGGTGGGCGACGAGGGTGGCGACATAAAGCCCGAAAAGGCTGCCAAGAGCGGGGGCGCACCCGTGCCGCCACCTGAGGCCAAAAAGGCTAAGGGCGGCAAAAAGAACTATGCCAAGAAGAATAAGCGTCCGCGCGCTGGCCGTGCCAAACGCGCTGCAAAATAAAGACACGTGAGGGCCAGGGGCTGCTGGGTATGACGGCGTATGCGCCTGGCTCTCAATCTCCTTTCCTTGACCTTATATCCTAACCTTTTATGCAGAATACTTTAACCGGCGAAATAGAGCGGCACGTGCAGCGCGTCATGAACACGCACTCCGACTTTGTGTGGCTCAGCCAGTTGCTGCACAACGCAACTGGCGAATATATCAGTCCTACTACGCTCAAGCGGTTGTGGGGCCACCAAACGGACTATTGCCACCCGAGCCCTTATACGCTCAATCTGCTCTCGCGCTATTTGGGCTATGCCGACTACGAGGCCTTTAAGCGGGGGCTGCATGCCGACTATGCGTCGAGCGCCATACAAACACGCTGCTACATGTCGGCAAACTTGAGCGAGGGCGATGTGCTCACGCTCACGTGGCGCCCCGACCGCCGTATGCTGGTGCGCTATGTGGGCAACGACAGTTTTGAGGTGGTGGAGGTTGAAAACTCTAAGTTATATGTGGGCGACACCTTTACTTGCCAGTCGTTTGTTGAGGGCGAAATGGCTGTGCTCAGCAATTTGCTACATAATGGCAAAGGCCCCTTTGTCTACCTCATAGGCAAGCAGGGCGGCGTGGGCATCACGCCCGATTTTCCCCCCCCATCAGCAAGTGACAGATGTGCTCTTTGACTGACGGACAGATTTACAGGAATGGCCTCAAGAACCAAACGCTACCTCTAATGGGGGCGACGCGTCCCGCGTCGGGAAAAATGCCATGTTTTTTGCTTTACACTGCTGAGGTTGCCGCTAACGCGGGAAACAGAAGGACATAAGAACATAAGAACAAACGTCATATCTTATGTTCTTTTGTTCTTATGTCCTTATGTCTCCCGCGTTAGCGGCTAACACATGCGCCTAACAACTAACAAGTAATGCAAAAGTGCCTGCACCCTGCACTTTTTGCATTTAACAAGCTGAATATCAGAGCATTACGCAGTGTATGCACGCTTGCACTATGCCTACACTTTACTTGCACTTACCTACACAGCACTTGCTCTATACTTGCACTTACACCACTGCCACGTATCGCAACATAGGCAGGTAGAAAGAGCTTTCGGAGCAACCGAATATTCTACCTCCCCATACACACACACCGCCATGTCACAACCATAAACACTACTACGTCTGGCTGTGCGTGCAAGCATTTTGTGCAGGCAGGTGTGTATACAAAAACAACCACTACCTACACACCCGAAAGCAATGATTACCACACAATTACGACAAAAAGTGCAAGGTGCAGGCAAAATCGCCAAACAAATATTTAGGGCTGTGCACCTGCACTTTGTGCACCTATAACCCTCTTGGTGCTTGAGTCCCTTCGCCTAATAATGTGTGTGCTATTGCGAGCCTACTTGCCGACAGGCTTGATATGCTTGAATTTGCTCCATGCGCTGCGGCGGTATAACTGCAGTTGTGCGGCAGGCACGTAGAGTGTAACGTCGTTGTAGTGGTGCGCGTCGAATAGCGAGTCGATGGGGCACTTCCATATATCGTTGCCAATACCTACGAACTTGCGCGATATGAGGTATAGCTCCTTCAGATTGTTGCACCCTTTGAAGGCTCCCGCCAGTATGCTCATAGTGTCGGCCTCGCACATCACGACAGCCTTGCGCAGCAGCGTGTCGCGCCTGAAACTGTTAAAGCCCAATTCGCTCACCAAGTATGTCAGCCCGTTGTGAGTGACGCTTGCTGGCACTACAACGTCCTTCTCTTCGAAGTAGGCCAACTGTGCCGATGCGGCCAGCCCGCCCCATGAGGTGTATTTTATGTTGGCCACTTGGAACTGTGCCACCTGTTCGAAGCGTGGCCGTCCGTTGTCCTCCTGCGACATGTACACTCCCCAGCCGGCCAATGCCAGCAGTATGGCTGCCACGGTGGCAGTCGCGGCACGGCTAATGCGTTGCTTGCGCTTGCGCAGCTGCCTGAGTGCTGCAATGCTTGGCAGGCGCTGCTTGAGGGGTGCTTTGCAGCGCTGCGCCAGGGTGTTGTAGAAGTGGCCCAGGTGCAGGTCAGTAATGATGCAGCCAAGGCTGTAGATGTCGTTGCGGCAGTCGGTGGTGCGCTCTACACGCTGCTCGGGCGACACATAGCCCTTTGTGCCTGATGGCTGCTTGAAGTCGGAGTAGCTGTCGGTGTCGGCCAGTCCAAAGTCAATGAGCTTGACGTTATGGCCGTTGCGCGTGATCATCACATTTTCGGGCTTGAGGTCGCGGTGCACCACCTGGCGGCTGTGCATAAACTCAATGGCGTCGACAAGCTGGCGCAGCACCTTGAGCCTTTCGCGGCGGCGGGGCTTGGTGGCAAGCCATTGGCGCAAGTTGAGGCCGTCAACCCACTCCATTACAATGCAGCGCCCGTAGCCGGGCACCTCTTCAAGGCTGTAGACCTGTGCTATGTGTGGGTGGTCAAACTGATGTTGTATGTCGTACTCCTTTTGCTGCAGGTTGCGGTACAGGTCGAGCTGGCGGCAGGCCGGGCTCAGGGCCTTGAGCACCCACCATTGTCCGTCGCGCCTGGCGCGCAACAGCATGGTAGTGGCGCCGCTGTACGTCACCTCCATATCCATGAAGTCTTGACTCAGTGTGCCATCGTCTGTGCAGAACAATTCTGATCCTTCGCTATCCGGTTTCATCATTCCTGTGATAAGAATTGTGTATTGGTTAATTTTGGAGAATACACCTCGGCAGTTAATTGCTTATCTTTGCAGAAGATAGGCTGCACCTCGGCAAAACACTCAAACAAGTTTGGTGTTCTGCTCTCGGTTTGCACTATCTTTGCAACATCAATACATAGCGCAAAACGTTGCCGCATGTATGCAATGTAACTGTAAGTGATTATAAAAATCGCAAGAAAGAGATGTAAAAACTATTGGCAGAGCCCTGTTAGGAAAGGGGGCTCTGCCACTTTTTTGTGTCTTGTAGTGTCACGCCTTTGGGCTTGTATGCTGAGGCGTGGGGGCGCGGCGCGCGGAGTTATTCCTCGCCGGCAAAGAGGGGGTCCCAGGCGGGCAGCTTGACGGGCTTTTGCTTGAGCAGATTGAGCGTGGCGGCCGGCACATACTTTTTGTCTACTACCAGGCGGAACATGTACTCGTCAAACCATTCGTCGGTCATGATAAGGTGGCCGTTGTAGCCCGACGAGGCGCCCCATGAGTTTTCGACCATCCACTTTCTGGGCTTGCCCTGTGCGTTGAGGTCAACAGCCATAAGTGTCATGGCGTGGCTCGAGGCAGAGGCAAATGTGCTGATGCGCTCGGCCTTGGTCATGGGGAAGGTGGTGCCGAAGAGCGACTCGTAGTCGTAGTTCTTGAGCGAGAGCACACCCGTTTTTGAGTCGAGATATTTGCCCACATCGCACGAGAAGTACATCATCACCGAGTCCTTGATAGAGGCTATGGCCATGGCCTTGATCTCGTCGACGGGCAGGTTGAGGTATGTCCATTGCATGCCGTCGTATGAGTGGCGGTCCATGTCGATGGTATACGTTTTGTTGTAGGGGCGCGAGGGGTCGTTCATGAGCATGACATACGAGTTCTTGAGGTCGGTGCCCACATACTTCTTATAGAACTCCTGGGGCGTGTACAGTTGTGGCTCGGCCAGTGCCTTGCCGCTGGCGTCGCGCGGTGTCCACGTAAACTGCTGCACGGGTTCGCCAAGGCATATTGACAGTATGTGGTAAATGGTGGCAAGCATCTGCACTTTCTGCTTTTCGAGTTCGGCACCCTTCTTGCCCGCAGCGGCCATTTTGCGTAGTGTAAGGCCGTACTCGCGCAGTTTGAGGCTCAGTATCGAGGCCATGCGCTGTGTGTTGTTGGCATTGTACGACTCGGGCATGGCCTCGGCAGGCACAAGGCCGTACTTGCTCACCACGTCAATCACACCGCAAAAGGTGCCGCCGTCGCTCAGCGGATTTTTGAAGAGCCACTCTACCAACTTGTCGTCCATTGGTTTGCTGGCATTGTCTATCACGGCCTGCAGGAAGAGGTTCGACTTTTCCAACTGGTCGTAGAAGAAGTTGTAGCTCTGCGAGAACTGGAAACTGCCCAGTCCCTGTTGCTGTATCATTTTGGCGCGCATCACGTTGAGGCCAGTGAACAGCCAGCAGCGTCCCGAGCTCTTTTGGTCGGTAATGCCTTTGCCCGGCACCTCGTTGCTGAAGTGTGTGTCGTGTGCGTCGACATTGTCGGCATTGGTGGCAAGCTGGTTGATGCTTGTGCCGGCCAGGGCGTTGCGCAGTGCGCGGTCGGCCGGGGTGGTCTTGTTAGCTTTTTTGATTTGTTGCAGCATCTCGGTAGTGATACCGCCTTTGCCTGCGCTCACCGTCTGTGCGGCAGCGCCAAGCGTCATGGCCGCCAGGGCCAAGGTAATAATGGGCTTGATAGTCATGTTGATAGAGGTATTTATTATCATAGAAGGTGGTTATTCGTGCTTTCAACTCGTTCTTCGTTATTTGTGCTAACATAAAGGTCTGTCAGCACCGTATGGCTCTCAAAGGAAGTCATGTCCTTATACATCTATTGCTTTGGTAGAGTCAAAGAATACTGCGTTTGATGTGGTGATATTGCGATACAGGGTAGACAAATCATTTACTCAATTTCGGATTTAGCACGTGCGGGCTGAAGGCCCAATGTTCTTCGTAGCCCAGGGCAAGCGAAGCGGCACCCTGGGTATCGCGTGTTGAAGCAGTCGCGCCCTGTAAGGGCAAAAGTAAAAAGCTCTGTTACTTCTGCCCTTACAGGGCGTAACTTTTGCATTCATATCAACCCAGGGTGCCGCTTCGCTTGCCCTGGGCTAAGTAAATACTTGGGCCTTCAGCCCGCACTTGCTAGATCCGAAACTGAAGTTGCCGTTACTTGGCCTCTCTTCCGCCATCTTGTGTACGTCCAATCTGTCAGTTTGAAGAAGATGAGGGCGGTTACCAAACCACCGAACACGTCGACCAGATAGTGTGCCTGAATATATACTGTGGCGCAGCACAGGAAGATGTAGAACGGAAAGGCTATGGCAAACAGGTAGCGGCGGTTGCGCCACAACAGCAGCATGAGCACCGTGCTCATGCCCACATGGCTTGACGGAAAGGCTGCCGTGGGACGCTCGCCCGTCTTTTGGGTGTTCTCAACCAACTCGCGGAAGAATCCGTCGGGGCCAGGCGAGGGAGACAGCTCTGTGTGGTAGCGGAAGTAGTTGCCGAGCTGTGGAAAGTGGCCGCTCTGTATCACGTCCGTGCCCACGGCATGAAAGTAGTACTGGGGGCCGGCCACGGGCAGGAACAGGTAGATGAGGTAGTAGAGGAAGAAGCTGGCAAGCACCACAAAGGCCGTGCGGCTGAACTGGCTGCGGTCGGTGAAGAGGGGGGCGAGCACTGTGAGGAATATGAGCGGATAGTAGGCAAAGTAGCCCATGTGGAACAACTCACTCCACACCTTTTGGGGTAACCACTGTGCAAAGGTTATGCTCGGCTGGCAACCAAACAGGGCATGGTCGGCCGCGGCAAACAAATAGTCGAGGTTGGGAAACAACTGGCAGAACTCGTAGGTGTCGGGATACCAGTAGCCGAGCAGCGACAGGGGGAAGATGTAGCGCAGCAGCAGTATGTACTTGTTGGGACGCAGGTGGTAGAACAACCACAGCAGCGCCATGCCGCCCACTACCATGCAACGCCCTTCGAGCAGCTGCAGCGGGTTGCCCATTCGTGACCAAAACAGCACAATGAGCAGTGTGGTGAACAGGGTGTATGCCAATGTGACCCACTCTACGAGTATGGGGCCTTGATGCGTGCGTGTGGTGGCTGGTGTGTCAGTCATATAATATATATATGGTGTGGTAATATCTGTTTGTGGAATTCTTGGTTGACGGGTAAGTATGCGGTATACTACTTATTATGTCAGAGTCAGTATGGTAAGAAGCTTAATATGCTGGGCAAACTTACCCGTTAACCCGTCAACTTGTCAACCTTTTAATGAATTTGGGTGCCGAATGTGGCTTTAACGCCCCTTACGAGCGGCCATTGCGGGCGGTAGCCCAGTTCGTTGCGTGCGGGCGATATGTCGCAGCGCCAGTTGCGTTGGCGCATGATGCGGTATTTGTCGGAGTTGAGCGTCGAGGTGCGTCCGGCAAGGCGGGCCACCCGTTCGGCCACCCAGCTTACGGTCCGCAGCACCCACAGTGGGGCTGTGATGTGCAGCACGTGCCGCACACCGAGCTCCATTTGTATCAGGTCGCTAAAGGTGCGGCTTGTATACTCCTTGCCATCTGTCAGAAAGTATTGGCGTCCGCTCTTGCCGTGTGTCAGTGCCAGGAAGGCGGCCTCCACCAGGTCGGCCACGTAGATGAAGGTGATGACCTGTGGCTTGTAGCCCACGGCAAAGTCGATGTGGCGGCGTATGCTGTCGGCCATCATGGCATAGTCGCGTTCACGCGGGCCATACACCCCCGTTGGGCGCAGCACCACGTAGTTGAGGCCCTTTATGTCGGCCAACAAGGCTTCGGCCTGCAGCTTTGAGGCCCCGTATGCTGTGTTGGGGCGTGCCAGGTCGGCCTCGCAGATGGGCTTATAATCCTTTTCGTGTATGGGGCCCATCACGCTCAGCGAGCTGATGAACACCAGTCGGCCGGCCTCTGTCAAGGCTCCTGTGGCGAGCAGACACGTGGCCAGGCGTTCTGTGCCCTCGGCATTGATGCTGAAAAAGTCCTCGGCACGCCGGCACTTGGTGGCTCCTGCGGCGTGAATGACGTAGTCGAAGCTGCGTCCGTTCTGTGCCTGCAGGTGCTCGTCGAGCTGTTGGTGCAGATGTGTGCTGTTGGCCAGGTCGAGTTCGATAAAGTTGATGCGGCCGTCTTGCAGGTAGCGTCGGCTGCTCGTGGGTCGCACGGCGGCCCACACCTCCATGCCTTCGGCAAGGGCGCGTTCAATCATGAAACTGCCTATGAAACCGGACGCGCCGGTAATGAGTATCTTGTGCATCGTGTGGGGGGAGGAGGGGTTATGAGGTTATGAGGGTTATGAGGTTATAAAGTAACTATTGTGAGCAGGGTCGGGGGAGGGGGTATGAGGTTATGAGGTTATAAAGTAACTATTGTGAGCAGGACGCTCCCAATCTCTAATGGGGGCGACGCGTCCCGCGTCGGTGAAATGGACAACGCTCACAATCACCAACGTAACAGATTGTGCCCGAGGCGGGACGCCTCGCCTCCATTTGAGCGAGCATGGCTTGGAGGGGTTAAAAAGCAGCCTTTGTGAGCAGGACGCCTCGTGCAAGTAGAAATAGAAGGCTATCCAGCAAGCCAGAGTGCCTTTTTAACCCACTAACCCTCTAACCTCCTAACCCACTAACCCTCATAACCCCCTAAAGTGGTCGTAGGCCGTTTGCAGCAAAGCCTTGGCCGCATTGACACGCTGTTGCGAGGCGTGGGGCGCCTCGCGCATCACGCTGGCCGGCTGAGTGAGCAGGTTAACCACCGAAATGCCCGAGTTGTCCATGTAGTAAGTGCCCTCCTGCCATGTGTGTACGGCCGAGGGGTGAGTATAGGTGCGGCTCAGCACATCGCGGCTCATGCCAAACTGCTTGTGTGGCAGTTGCAGTTGGCCCAGCAGTGTGGCAGCTAAGTCGGTTTGATTACATATTTGCGTCACCACGCGCGGGCCCTTGAGTGCGCCCCCCGCCATGATGATGGGAATGTGGCTCCGGCGCTCATCGGCATCGCTGATGCCCTCGGGATAGTTCACCCCGTGGTCGGGCAGCATCACCACCAGCGTGTTGCGCCACAGGGCCGACTGCCGCAGACGGCTGATAAAGGTGCCTATGCAGTGGTCGAGATAGGCCATGGAGTTGGCCACCTTGTCGCCCTTGATGCGGTTGTAGGGCACAATCCAAGGCTCGTGGCTGGCCAGCGTCTGAAAGGTGACGTGCCACGGGCGGCCTTGCGGCAGACGCATGATGCGCTGGTAGAGCGTGTCAAAGGCAATGGCATCGGTCACGCCCCAGTTGTGTGTGCGGCGCACCGCCACCGGAAAACTCTCGTCGCCCTCAATGCGGTCGTAGCCAGTGCTTTGCAGGTAGCCCCTCATGTTGGTAAAGTTGGCATCGCCGCCGTACAGATAGGCAGTGGCATAGCCCGCCCCCTTGAGCGATGAGGCAATGCTTGGCAGGTGTTCGCAGCGCGAGGGCATCTTCATCACACTAAGGTCGGGAAACGATGGGAAACCGCTCAGTGCGCACACCGTGCCGCGGTCGGTGCGGTAGGAGTTGGCATAGGCTTGGGTAAACACCACCCCCTCGTGTGCCAGACGGTTGAGGTTAGGCGTGATGCGCGGGTCGCTCTTTGGGTCGACGGCATTGACAAAGGTGCCGCCGCAGCCCTCCATCAGTATAATCAGCACATTGGGCCGCGTGGTGTTGAGCAGCGGCTCGGTGTCGAGGCTCTCGGTGTTGTAGCCCAGCATGCTGTAGATGCGTTTGCGCTCGTCGTGGCTAAAAAAGTGAGCCTGCCGCCCGTAGTCGCCCGCCTTGAGAGTGGACGATATGAGGCTGAAGGCCGGATTGACCGCCGTGTGGTTAAGAAAGGCGTTGGGGCTGAAGTACACCATGCCCACATTGGCAGTGCCCTTGCCCACACCGCCGCGAATGCCTAAAAATATCAGTCCGCCGGCCACGAGCCATGCAGCGGTCCACCACCCCCTTGTGCGGCGTGTGGCCCCCTTGCGGCTGGGCGTGTGTGCAGCCTTGCGGCGTGGCACAAAGGTGAGCACTTGCAGGTAATAGAGCAGCACCGCCACGGCCACTACGGCCAATGTGGCGCACAGGGCGTAGCCCATGCTCACACTTTGCAGTGCGCCCTCGGGCTGTGCCAGATAGTTCCACACTGTGGCGTCGAGTTTGGTGTGCCAAAAGCCATACAGACAGGCGTCGCCCACCATCACCAGTGCCAGGGCGGCTCCCACCACAGCGGCCCACACCTTGTAGGCCACGCGCCAGCCGCGCAGCCTCACCCACAGACCCAGGCCGCACAGCAGCCATACGGGTGCAATGAGGTAGCCCGCTGTGGCCACATCGAGCAGCAAGCCGTGCAGCATGGCTTGGCCTATGCCGCTCCAGCCCGTGCTGCCGCTAACGGCGGCGGGCTGTGCAAGCACAAACAGCGGTTTAGCCAGTGTGCCGGCCAGCACGAGTGCTAAATAGAGCAGCACCAGGCGCATAGCCTGGCGCAGTATGGGATTATGATTGTTGTTGGGCATAGTGCGCAGGTAGTATTACATTTCCTTAAGCCACTTCTTGCCCCGGTTACTATTAAGCCACACTATAAATGCGAATGTGGGGATAAGTGTGATGCAAAATGTGATGATTAGAGGCATGGTCAGTCCTTTTTAGTGATTTTATATGCAATATAGGCAAAAGCAATGGTTTGTATGATGCCTAAAATGGTAATGCACGAAACTATTACAGCTGTTGCATGTCGTTCAGCCTCTTGTAGTATCCACCGAGTTTCAGCAGCTCCTCGTGTGTGCCGCGTTCCACGATGCGTCCTTCGTAGAGCACACATATCTCGTCAGCATTCTTGATAGTCGACAGGCGGTGGGCAATGGCTATGGTGGTGCGTGTGCTCATCAGCCTTTCGAGCGCCTCCTGCACCAGTCGTTCGCTTTCGGTGTCGAGTGCCGAGGTAGCCTCGTCAAGAATAAGAATGTCGGGGTTTTTGAGCACGGCGCGGGCAATAGAGATGCGCTGGCGCTGTCCGCCCGACAGTTTGCAGCCGCGGTCGCCCACCTTGGTGTTGTAGCCCTGCTCGCTCTCCATTATAAAGTCGTGCGCATTGGCCACCTTGGCAGCCTCCACCACCTGCTCCATGGTGGCATTCTCCACCCCGAAGGTAATGTTGTTGTAGAAGGTGTCGTTAAACAGAATGGCCTCCTGGTTGACATTGCCAATGAGTTGTCGCAGGTCTGACAGGGCAAGCGCCTTGACGTTGACGCCGTCGATGGTAATTTCGCCCCCCGTCACATCGTGGTAGCGTGGCAGCAGGTCGACCAGTGTCGACTTGCCCGAGCCGCTCTGGCCCACAAGGGCGATGGTTTCGCCGCGGCGCACCTTGAGGTCGACCCCTTGCAGCACGGGAGTGGTGCCGTTGTATGAGAAACTTACGTTTTTGAACACTATTTCGTCCTTCAACCCCTCAGTGTGTACAGGCTCGGCAGCCTCCTTGATGGGATTTTCAGCATTCAGAATTTTGTTGACACGCTCAACCGAGGCCATGCCCTTGGGTATGGCATACGAAGCTTTTGAAAAGTCCTTCAAGGGCTGTATGATGCTGTAGAGTATGACCATGTAGAAGATGAACGTGGGCGCGTCGATGGGTGAGTGGTCTGAAAAGATGAGTGTGCCGCCGTACCACAGCACCAGCACAATGAGTGCCGTGCCCAAAAATTCGCTCACCGGGTGTGCCGAGGCCTGACGTATGGCCACGCGGTTCGAGGCATCGCGAAAGTCGTTGGTTGAGCGGTCAAAGCGTGCGGTCATTTTGTGCTCGGCCGTAAAAGCCTTGATAATGCGCATGCCGCCCAGCGTCTCCTCGAGCTGTGCCATTGTTTCGCTCCACTTGTTCTGTGCGTCGAGGCTTTGGTGCTTGAGCTTGCGCCCGATGCGCCCCATGAGCCAGCCCATGAGCGGCAGCACGATGATGGTGAACAGCGTGAGCTGCCACGAGGTGTAGATGAGCACCCCAAAGTAGCAAGTGAGCAGAATGGGGTTTTTGATGAGCATGTCGAGCGAGCCGGTAATAGAGTTCTCAATCTCGTTGACATCGCCGCTCATGCGTGCAATGATGTCGCCCTTGCGCTCGTCGCTGAAAAAGGACAGTGGCAGCGACACGATTTTGTGATACACCTGGGTGCGGATGTCGCGCACAATGCCGGTGCGCAGCGGCACCATTATAGCCACCGAGGCAAAGTAGCAGCCCGTTTTGAGCAGTGTGGCCGTCACCAGGAACAGGCCAATGAGCAGCAGTGCCGTGGCGGCGCCATATTGGTCCATCAGCTCGGTGGTGTACCAATACATGTTGTTTACGGCAATGTCCTTGATGCTCATGCCGGCGGCCGACCATGGTATGAACTCGTAGCGGTTCTGGTCAATGCCAAAGAGCATTTGCAGCATGGGAATGATGGATACAAATGAGAACACGTTCAGTATTGCCGACAGCAGGTTGAACACGAGTGAGCCAGCCAGGTAGCCCTTGTATGGTGTGACGAAGTGCCGCATGACGCGGAAAAACTCTTTCATGCGCTGAGTATGTGTGTGATTGAGCGTTATAATGGATATTGCGGCAAATTTACGAAATAATGTGCGAATGTGCTAATGTGTAAACGGTAAAACGTCAATATGCTAACGGCCTCAAGCACCAAACGCAAACGCCAAACGCAAGTACTAAACGCTACCACTAAACGCTACCACTAAACGCAAGCACTAATGGGGAGCGACGCGTCCCGCGTCGGGAAAATAAGGCAATGTTCTTACACTATAAAGACTCACAGACAGCAGTATTTACACTTCTGTCTGTGAGCCTTTGCCTTCAATCCCGACGCGAGACGCGTCGCTCCCATTAGTGCTTGCGTTTAATGCTTGCGTTTAGTGCTTGCGCTTTTTTTGCAGCGTGTCGTCGTCAGCCCTTTAGTATGCGCTTGATGTCGTTCAGCTTGTTGAGTGCTTCGAGCGGTGTGAGGTTGTTGACGTCGAGGCCCAACAACTCGTCGCGTATTTGGCCCAGCACGGGGTCGTCGAGTTGGAAAAAGCTGAGCTGCATGCCCTCCTGCTGCTGTGTGCGGCTTTCGGCCTTTGGCACCTTCGAGCCAGCCTTGGCTCCGGCCTCCTCAAGGTCGGCAAGTATCTGTGTGGCGCGGTTGACGATGCTCTGCGGCATGCCCGTCAGGCGCGCCACGTGTATGCCGAAGGAGTGTTCCGAACCGCCGCGTTGCAACTTGCGCAGAAACACCACGCGGCCGTTAACCTCGCGCACCGACACGTTCCAGTTTTTGATGCGTGGAAAGAGGCGTTCCATTTCGTTAAGCTCGTGGTAGTGGGTGGCAAAGAGTGTGCGTGCGTGCGCCTTGGCGTTTTCGTGAATGTACTCTACTATGGCCCACGCTATGGATATGCCGTCGTAGGTAGATGTGCCGCGTCCGAGCTCGTCGAACAGCACAAGCGAGCGCTCCGTCAGGTTGTTCATGATGTTGGCCGCCTCGCTCATTTCGACCATGAAGGTGCTCTCGCCCACCGATATGTTGTCGCTTGCACCCACACGCGTGAATATCTTGTCCACCAATCCGATGTGTGCCGATGCGGCGGGCACAAAGGAGCCGGTCTGTGCCATGAGGGTGATGAGGGCCGTTTGGCGCAGCAGGGCGCTTTTACCCGCCATGTTGGGACCGGTCACGATGATTATTTGCTGGCCCTTGGTGTCGAGCTCCACACTGTTCGACACATACTCCTCGCCCGGCGGCATGAGCGTTTCGATTACGGGGTGTCGCCCCTCGTGTATGTCGATGACGAGGCTGTCGTCAACCACGGGGCGCACGTAGTGGCGCTCGCGTGCCACGGCGGCCAGGCTCTGCAGGCAGTCGAGGTGGCTCAGGGCAGCGGCAGTGTGCTGCAGCGGGGTGATGTATTGCGACACCTCGGCCACGAGGTTGGCGTAGAGGCGTGCCTCGAGGTCGAGTATGCGGTCCTCGGCGCCCAGTATTTTGTCTTCAAGTTCCTTCAGCTCCTGTGTGATGTAGCGTTCGGCCTGAGCCAGAGTTTGCTTGCGCACCCACTCTTGTGGCACTTTATCCTTGTAGGTGTTGCGCACCTCGATGTAGTAGCCAAACACGTTGTTGAACCCAATCTTGAGGCTCGGTATGCCGGTGGCGTCGCTCTCGCGCTGCTGTATTTGCAGCAGAAACTCCTTGCTCGATGTTTGTATGTGGCGCAGTTCGTCCAGCTCGGCACTCACGCCGGCAGCTATCACGCCGCCCTTGTTGACGAGCACTGGCGGGTCGGGGCACAGCGTGGCCTTGATGTGGTCGCGCAGTGGGGCCAGGGGGTCGAGCTGGCTGCCCACCTGTGCTATGGCCTGGCAGCCGTCGGCGTGGTTGCAGGCATACTTGAGCGTGGCGGTGCTCTCGAGTGCGCAGCGCAGTTGCTGCAGTTCACGCGGATTGGCGCGCGCCACTGCCACCTTGCTCACTATGCGCTCCATGTCGCCTATTTTGGGCAGTTCCATCTCGCACAGCTCGCGAAAGTCGGGGTGCTTGAAGAAGTGCTCCACACCGTCCTGCCGCGCCACGATGGCCTGCACCGAGCGTAGTGGAAACACCAGCCAGCGTCGCAGCATGCGGGCGCCCATGGGGGTGAGGGTGCGGTCGATAACGGCGAGCAGCGGTGTGCCGCCTTCGGCCATGGGGGCTACCAGCTCGAGGTTGCGTGTGGTAAAGCGGTCGAGCCTTACGTAGCCGTCCTCCTCGATGCGGCGCAGGGTGGTGATGTGCGAGGTGTGCTTGTGTTGCGTTATTTCGAGGTAGCACATGATGGCACCGGCGGCCACCACGCCGTCCTTCAGGTGGTCTACCCCAAAGCCCTTGAGGTTGCGCACCTGGAAGTGGCGCGTGAGTTTTTCGTTAGCCGTTTGTGTGGTGAAGGCCCAGTCGTCGAGGTCGAACACGAAGTACTTTTGGCCGTACAGCCCCTCAAAGCGCCCCTTCAGTCCGTGCTGCACGAGCACCTCCTTCGGTGCAAAGCCAGCCAGCAGTTTGTCAATGTACTCGGTGGTGCCTTCGGCCACGAGGAACTCGCCCGTCGATATGTCGAGCAGCGATATGCCTACGGCCTGTGCGCCAAAGTGTACGGCAGCCAGAAAGTTGTTCTCGCGGGCGTTGAGCACATTGTCGGCCATGGCCACACCGGGTGTTACAAGCTCGGTAATGCCGCGTTTGACAAGCTTTTTGGCCAGTTTGGGGTCCTCAAGCTGGTCGCAGATGGCCACGCGGTAGCCTGCACGTATGAGCCTGGGCAGGTAGGTGTCGAGTGCGTGGTAGGGAAAGCCTGCCATCTCGGTGCTTGCCGCCTGCCCCTTGTTGTTGCGGCGTGTCAGGGTGATGCCCAGCACCTTCGAGGCGGTTTGGGCATCGTTGTCGTAGGTTTCGTAAAAGTCGCCGCAGCGGAATAGCAGTATGGCGTCGGGGTTTTTGGCCTTCAGTTCATAGAACTGCTTCATCATCGGTGTAAGAGTCTCAGCCATGGGGTAGGGGTATGTGCAGGGGGGAATGTTTGATGTATATATATGCGTGTAAATGCGCAAATGTGCAAATGCAGAGCGGCCTGGCGTGCTGACAATATAAGGTATATATTATCGGCCTGTCGGCACATCTTTACATTTGCACATCTGCATTGCGGCGGACCGCTTTAGGGTGGTTCTAAAAACAGAATTTTTAGAACCACCCTTTACACAGTACCCCCGCTGAGAATCGAACTCAGATCACTGCTTTAGGAGAGCGGTGTTCTATCCATTGAACTACGGGGGCTCGTGGTTTTGGTAGGGCAAAAGTAGCAATTTTTTGTCGAATGCGCGTTACAGTCCCCGCAAAACGCCGCAAAAGTGTGCCGAATGTTGCATATTAGGCGGCCAAGTGTGCAATATTTGCCGCTTTATTTGTAGTTTTGCGCTTAGCAAGCACTATACCGATGCCAAGCATCGTGTTAACACTTTTACTGATCAATGCAACCTATCCGAACTTTTGATGACATGACAGCCCACCTGGCCGGTTTGCGCCGCGTGTGCCGTTTGGCTGTGGTGTGCGGCAGCGATGCCTCCACGGCCGGTGCCGTGATGCGTGCGGTTGAGGCCGGATTTGTCGAGGCCCTGTTTGTGGGCGATTGTGCGGCAGTCAGGCAGCAGCCTTGCGTCAGTGCATGGTCGGGCGGCCGTGTGAGCTACATCGAGGCCGGCTCGCAGATAGAGGCAGCCGAGCTGGCTGTGACCATGGTGCGCCAGGGCCAGGCCGACCTGCTGATGAAGGGACTGCTGCACACCGACACACTGCTGCGCGCTGTGCTCAACAAGGAGTGGGGCATACTGCCGCGTGGCGAGGTGCTCACCCATATAGCCGTGGCGCAAATACCAAGCTATCATAAACTGCTGTTTTTCAGCGACGCCGCCGTCATACCTTATCCCACCCAGGCGCAGCGCATGGCCCAAGTGGGCTACATGGCGCAGATGCTCCACGCCTTTGGCATAGACGAGCCGCGCATAGCCCTGGTGCACTGTGCCGAGACGGTGAGCGACAAGTTTCCGCACACCATGGGTTATGGCGACATTTGCAGCCGTGCCGCCCGTGGCGAGTGGGGGCGTGTGATAGTTGACGGTCCGCTCGACCTGCGCACCGCATGCGACCCTGTGGCCCTTGCCGTAAAGGGCATAACCTCGCCCGTGGGTGGTGAGGCCGATGCCGTGATATTGCCCGACATCGAGGCTGGCAACCTGATGTACAAGGCCCTGCCATTGTTTGCCTCGGCCCGGGTGGCCGGCACATTGCAGGGCACCACGGCCCCTGTGGTGTTGCCCTCGCGCGGCGACTCGCTCGAGGCAAAATACCACAGTCTTGCCCTTGCCGCCATGAGCCTTAATTAGCACATTGACAACTGCCGCTCCCCCCACACACCTCCTTTCAACCCCATGCCTCCATACCATATACTTGTAATCAACCCCGGCTCCACTTCCACCAAGGTGGCCGTCTATGAAGACGAGCGCCCCCTCTGCGTGAGCACCATACGCCACACCCCCGACGAGCTGGCTGCCTACGCCCAAATAATTGACCAGCACGACTTCCGCCGCCAACTCGTGACCGACTGGCTGGCGCAGAACGACATACCTTTGCACTTCGACGCCATTATAGGCCGGGGCGGACTGATAAAGCCCATTCCCGGCGGCGTGTACCGCGTCAACCGCAAAATGTGCTTTGAAACCTACTATGCCCTGCGCAAGCACGCCTGTAACCTGGGCTGCATACTGGCCTATGAACTGGCTAAGGAGCAGGGTGGCGGGTGCCAGGCTTACATAGCCGACCCCGTGACGGTGGACGAACTCGTGCCCGAGGCCCGGGTGAGCGGTTCGCCTCTCATGCCGCGTCTGGCCATTTGGCATGCGCTCAACCAGCGCGCCATTGCCCGCCGCTATGCGCGCCAGATGGGCTGCAGCTACAACGACCTCAACCTCATTGTCTGCCATCTGGGTGGAGGCATATCCGTGGCGGCGCATGAGCACGGGCGCGCCATCGATGCCAACAATGCCCTCGACGGCGAGGGGCCGCTCTCGCCCGAAAGAGCCGGCACACTGCCTGCTGCCGACCTCATACACCTGTGCTACAGCGGGCGCTACACCGAGGAGCAACTCAAAAAGCGTGTGGCCGGACAGGCCGGACTGATGGCGCACCTCGGCACAACCGACATATTGCAAATAATGCAGATGATAGAGCAGGGCAACGAGCGAGCACGCTTGCTCATCAACGCCATGATATTCCACACCGCCAAGCAGATTGCTGCCGAGGGTGCCGTGCTCTGCGGCCGGGTAGACGCCATTCTGCTCACTGGCGGCATGGCCCATTCGGCCTACATCACCGAGGGCATCAAGCAGCGCGTAAGCTATCTGGCACCGGTGCACGTGTTTCCGGGTGAGGACGAGATGGAGGCCCTTGCGCTCAATGCGCTGGCTGTGTTGCGCGGCGAGTGTCAGGCCAAGGAGTATGAGTGAGAGGGCAGCGAGTGGGCACGGCAGTGTGCACACGTACGTTACAGTTTGCAAAAAGTTTGACAACCGCCGGCGATTTGTGTCAAGGCGGAGCGCGCTATGTCGGCAAAATTGCCTAAGTTTGTGCGCGCTTAATATACCTATATATATAATATATAACACAACTATCATGATACTGAAACACCCCCTTGCCTTCATACTTACCGCCACCCTTGCTCTTGGCACATTTACCGCCTGCAGCAACGACGATCCCGCGCCCATGCGCCCCAACCTGCCCGCCACCACGGGCAAAGCCGTGCGCAGCATCAGCCGTCTGGGAAGCATTGAGAGCGGTTACGACTGGACATTCACCTACAACGACGGCCGTCTGACCCAGGCCGCAGGCACACTGCGCAAGCCAAGCGCCGACACCGACCGCACCTTCAGCTACACCAGCAACCTCAGCTACGGCCCCACATCGGTGAGAATGACCAACACGAGTGGCGAGCGCGTCGGGCTGCAACTCAACATGCAGGGCCTTGTGGGCCAAATGACGGTAAACCGCAACGTGTACCACTTTCAGTACAACAGCGACGGCCGCATGGTGTCGTGGACGCGTACCATATTCGAGAGTTCGCTGGGCGAGCTGACAGAGTACAGGTCGTCGGCCACCATCAGCTACACCCCGGCGGGCGCGCTGCAGCAGATTGTGTACAATGGCACCGACAGCCGCCGCGTGTTGCTCACCTTTACGCAGTCGGCGCAGCAAAATGTGAATGGCCACATGCCGCCCACCGTGAGCAAGGAAATGGGCATCGACGGCTTTGAACACCTCTACTACGCCGGTTTGCTTGGCAAGGCACCCACCATGCTGCCGCAGAGCATTACCTACGAGTATCCCGATGCCGCGGTGCCTACGGCCGCTACCACCACTACCTTTGAGTATGGTGTGCATGCCAACAACGTGACATTGTGCAACTACCATGTGGCCTCGGGCGCTGTGGCGAGTGTGAGCTACGGATATTGAGCGCTAACGCGGTAAACATAAGAACATAAGGACATAAGAACATAAGGCCGCTGTGCGGCTGAAGACCACGGACTGACGTCCGCGTGGCCTCAAGAACATAAGGGCTGACGCCGTAGTATTACAAGTAGTAACGCTACGGCGTCAGCCCTTATGTCCTTATGTTCTTATGTCCTTTTGTTTCCCGCGTTAGCGGCTGCCAAACCTCGGTGTCAGCACATTAGCATATTAACAAGCGAGCTCACTATACACTCGGCAGCGAGTGTCCGTTGATTTTGCGGTAGAGGTCGAGGGCATACACATCGGTCATGCCGCTGAGGTAGTCGAGCACAGCCATGAGACGGTCGCCCTCGCGTGAGGCGTGCACCTCGTACTGCGTGGACACTTGTTGCAAAAGCAACTGCGAATAGGCCTTGTCGGGGGCCATGACGGCATCGGTGATAAGCTCGAGCAAGGTGTAGATGATGTGGTAACCGGCGAGGTCGACATCGGTAACCTCGTGGCAACGGTAAATGCGTGTGGCAGCCACCTGCTCGCACTGGTGGTAGGCGTTGTGCAAAAGGGGCGGCAAATGGCTGATGAGCGAGCCCTCGAAGGTGCCGTTGAGTATGGCCTGCTCGTTGTCGACAAAGATGCGCACACAGGCTCGCTCAAGGGCATTGATGACGCAGGAGCGGTAGTAGACTATCTGGTCGTCGACATCGGTGTCGGGCGTGTAACGGCTGCGCAGACGCTCGCGCTCGGCGGGCTCGAAAAAGGCGAGGAACAACTCCATGGTTTGCTCGTCGGAAAGGAGCCGGAGCTTGTGGGCGTCCTCAATATCCATTATTTCATAGCAGATGTCGTCGGCAGCCTCGACAAGGTAGACCAGTGGGTGGCGGGCATAGCGTATGATGCCGCCGGGGAGGTCGGGCAAGCGTTTGAGACCGAGGGCGTCGGCTATGTGGAGGTAGGTGGTGCGCTCGGCCTCGAAAAAGCCGAATTTGGGTTTGCGCACTGCGGCATCGGAGCCGTAGGGATATTTGACGATGGAGGCCAGGGTGGCGTAGGTCATGACAAAGCCTCCCGGACGCCGGCCATTGAAGTGATGGGTGAGCAGACGAAAGGTGTTGGCATTGCCGTCGAAACGTGTCATGTCGAGCCATTCGGCCTCGGAGAGGCGTTTGCCGTCGGGGGTGACGAGCTGATGCAAACGTGCTCCACGCCCCTCGCTGAAGTAGGTGCGTATGGCACGCTCGCCCGAGTGGCCAAAGGGCGGATTGCCCATGTCGTGGGCCAGACAGGCGGCACTGACTATAGCCCCCATGCCGGTGACCTCGGTGTTGGCCAGTGCAGAGTGGCGGGCTATGAGCTCGCGGCTGACATCGGTGCCAAGCGAACGGCCCACGCTCGACACCTCGAGGCTGTGGGTGAGGCGGTTGTGTACGAACACGCTGCCGGGGAGCGGAAACACCTGTGTCTTGTTCTGCATGCGGCGGAAGGCGGCAGAAAATATAAGGCGGTCGTAGTCGCGCTGAAACTCGGTGCGGCGCTCCTCGAGGGGCTTGGCCTCAGCCTCCTTGCCAAGGCGTTTTGACGATATGAGATTTTGCCAGTTCATGTTGCTCTTGAATGTGTGGAATGATGGTGTGGTTTGCGTCATGTGCTGTCACCACACAAAGGTGTGGCAAATTTATTGAAAAACACGCTATAAGCGGACAAGTTTGCCCCAAAATCACTACTTTTGCACTATCATAGGGCTGTTGTAGCCCACGATGCACTCATTTACGAAGTAATATATCAGTATGAAGATTAAAATAGTGAACCGCTCGCACCACGCTCTGCCACAGTATGCCACTGCACTGAGCGCGGGCCTTGACTTGCGTGCCAACCTGGAGGAGGACATCACGCTGCAACCGATGGAACGCCGGTTGGTGCCCACAGGACTGAGCATTGCACTGCCCGAGGGCTATGAGGCCCAGGTAAGGCCGCGCTCGGGACTGGCCTTGAAGCATGGCATCACGCTGCTCAACACGCCCGGCACGATTGATGCCGACTACCGCGGCGAGATTGGGGTGATAATGGTGAACCTGTCGGATACGCCTTTTAACATTGCCGATGGCGACCGCATTGCCCAACTGGTGATTGCCCGCTACGAACAGGCTGAATGGGAGGCTGTGGAGGCACTTGACAGTACGGAACGCGGCGACGGCGGGTTTGGGCATACTGGCAAACAGTGATATAATCTTGGTTGACGGGGTGACAAGTTGACGGGTTGAAAGGCCAAAAGCACCAAACGCTACCTCGAATGGGGGCGACGCGTCTCGCGTCGGGAAAAGATGCTGCTATTGTTTAGCAGAGTTCGTATTTCCCTCCCTCCTCTATCCCGACGCGGGACGCGTCGCCCCCATTAGAGTTTGCGCTTTCTTTCAGCGCGTTTCAGGCAACTTAAAATGCCCTCTCATGAAGCCCCCCCCTTTACTTACCCCCTCATAATCGAACAGTGAAACAGACGTCGTACATACCTGAATGGCACAAGCCGAGGACGAGTTGGTCCCCGGCCTTGCTGCATTGGTGCGGCGTGCTGTTGCTGGCTATGGCAAGCGGCATGCTGACGGCATGCCACACGGCAAAACCGCTGGTCAAGCCCGACACGGTGGCTATGACGGCGCCTAAGGGGGTTAAGCCCAACAGACAACAGCACACGGGGGTGGCCACACAGGTGAACTATGCTGCCGGACGGCGATTTGACGCCTTGTTTTTGGAAGCTATACGGCAAAAGGAGGCGGAGCACATTGACGCTGAATATGAATTGCTTGACGCGGCACTCAAAATAAGGCCTGACGCGCCCGAAGCACTGTATGAGATGGGGGTGCTGAAATTGTCGTACTCCATGTACTCGGACACGCTAAGCCGGGCACAGGGTGACACACTGCTGCGGCGGGCGGTGGAGCTTGAACCAGGCAACTGCTACTTTAAGGAGACACTGGCCACCTATCTGGCCAACAGCGCAAAGTTTGCCGAGGCTATCAACCTGTATGAGGAGATAGCTGAGAACAAAGAGAATGAGGAGACGCTCTCGACCTTGATATGGCTATACAAAACGAGCGGCGACTACGCCGGGGCCATACGTACCATCGAGCGGCTTGAAAAGCTTGACGGACGCAGCGAACCGCTGAGTATGGAGAAGTTTCAGACGTATCTGGCCATGAAGGACGACGAACATGCCTATCAGGCCATTGAGGACTTGTGTGCCGAATATCCCTACGACCTGCGCTACCGTGTGTTGCTGGGCGACTTGTATGACCAGCACGGCTACCACGAGCAGGCTCTTGACATATACTGCGATGTGCTGACGGCAGAACCTGACAACAGCTATGCGCAGATTTCGCTATTGGCTTACTACAAGGCTGCGGGGGCAGACTCGCTCTACCTTGACCTGCTGAACCGGGTGGTGCTCAACCCGCGCACGCAAAGCGGGGCACGGCTTGAGGCTATGCGTGGCTTTGCGGTGGACAATGTGCGCAACGGGGGCGATGCGGCTCCGGTGCTGGCCTTGTTCAGAAAGGCACTGGCGGAGCCGCAGGAGAACCGCGACATGGCGGAGATGCTGGCTGACTACATGGCGGAGAAGCGCATGCCCGACGACTCGCTGCTTACGGCCATGCACACGATACTGAGCATTGAACCGGACTATACTAAAGCGCGCTTGCAAATATTGCGCATTATGCTGCAACGTAACAATATGGACCAGGTGGCCGCTACCTGCCGCGAGGGTGAGCTGTATGACCCGGCCGAACTGACGTTTTACTACTACGAGGGTACGGCGCTGTACCGCATGGGGCGCGACCACGAGGCAATACGCCAGTTGCAGCACGGGGTGGAACGCATTGACGAGAGCACCGACCGCGAGCTGGCGAGCGATGTGTATGCGCTGATGGGCGATGTGATGCACGGCGTGGGACTGAAGGAGGACGCTTATGCGGCCTATGACCATGCGCTGGCGTACAACGCCAACAACTTGTTGTGCTTGAACAACTTTGCCTACTTTCTGAGCATTGACAGGCGGCAGCTTGACAAGGCGGAGCGCATGAGTCGCCGCACTGTGGAGGCTGAAGGCGACAATGCGGTGTATCTTGACACTTATGCCTGGATATTGTACTTGAAAAAGCAATATGCACAGGCTGACATATATATAAAGGAGGCGCTGCGGTACACCGAGGAGGTGGCCGAGAATGCGTCGATATTTGAACACGCGGGCGACATTGCTTACAGTGCGGGCAACCGTCACGCAGCATTTGGCTACTGGCGCAAGGCGCTGTCGCTGACTACCGACCGGACTGCGAAACGGCGGGTGCAGCGCAAATTGTACCGTACACGGCGCACCCGCTGACGGGGACTGATGAAGGGGCAACTCGCTCCCCCACCCCACCACTTTACACACTCACTAAAACACATACACAACTTTTCAAATGAAGTGTTATCTATACATAGCCCTCGTGGCACTTACACTGACGGCCTGCCGCTCGAGCAAGAGCGCGGTGAAGGCTCCCGACACGAACACGTCGGCCTCAACCAAGACTACGCATATTACGAATAACACGGCCGCCCTGGCCAGTGTGCAAAAGGTGGCTGCCATGCACCTTAGCCAACAGGGCGTGACGGCGAGCACGAAGGTAAGGCTGAGCGGTGTGGGTGGAAAGGACTTGAGCGTGAATGGCAAGTTGCAGATGAAGCGCAACAATGTGATACGTCTCTCACTGCGCTTTCTCGGCATGGAAGTGGGCTTGATGGAGTTTACGCCCAACGATGTGCTGGTGGTTGACCGCATGAACAAGCAGTTTGTGCGTGCCAAATATGGCGAGGTGAGTTTTCTGCGCCAGGCGGGGCTCGACTTTTATGCCTTGCAGTCGCTGTTTTGGAACGAACTGTTCATTCCGGGCCAGCACACGCTTTCGGCCGAAGGGCTGGGGCGCTTTGAACTGGTGCAAAAGGCCGGGCTTAACGTGCTGACGCCGAAGAACACGCCGAAACTGGCCTACCACTTTTATGCCGACCCGCAGGCTAACACCATTCAACGCTTGCAAGTGCGCAGCAACAATGCCGCCGAAAAGGGCGAGTTTGCCTTTAACTACGACGGCTTTGAGCAGTTTGGCGGACGCCCCTTCCCCACGCAGATGCGCATGGCGGTGACGGGTACGGGCAAAAAGGATATTACGCTGGCCCTGAGTCTGTCGGGCCTCAAGGCTGATGCCTCATTTGACACGCGCACCACAGTATCTGCCAAATACACGCAACGCAGCGTGCAACAGGTGCTGGGACAACTGGGAATGTAACGTTCGAACCTTTCCCGCGAATGTGCAGATGCGCAGATGTGCAGATGACAGGCACCTTAGTATATTAGCATATCAGCACATCGCCACATTAGCATATTAACTCACTCAAGTTTCGGATTTAGCAAGGGCGGGCTGAAAGCCCAATGGAGCACATAGCCCAGGGCAAGCGAAGCGGCACCCTG